>LNFM01003596.1_pt1 | contig 32078 bp, 32 predicted proteins | sample 596031 | NCBI WGS metagenome assembly LNFM01 (sample SAMN04254537, study PRJNA301005) | activated carbon metagenome | isolation source: dual media filters at the Ann Arbor, Michigan drinking water treatment plant | place: USA: Ann Arbor | reverse complement strand
CAGGACAACGCGACTCACGCCACATATTCCTAAGTCGTAGGGTTAAAGTCTGATTGGACGCTTTCAGGGCGTGATTAGGGCAAAAAAGGGACAAGCTGAACGAGACCTTGATCCCTCGGCCCTGGGCCGCGATCCTTGGGGAATCATGCCGATCCGCCGCCTTTCAGAGACGCTGGCCAACCGCATCGCCGCCGGCGAGGTGGTCGAGCGGCCCGCAAGCGTCGTCAAGGAACTGGTCGAGAACGCCCTCGACGCCGGCAGCCGGCGCATCGAGATCGTGCTCTCCCGGGGCGGCCGGGAACTGATCCGGGTCACGGACGACGGCCACGGGATGGCGCCGCAAGATCTGCCCCTTGCGGTCGAGCGCCACGCCACATCCAAGCTCCCCTCTGACGACCTGCTGGACATCCGCTTTCTGGGGTTCCGTGGGGAAGCGCTGCCCTCCATCGCTTCGGTGTCCCGCCTGACCCTCACCTCGCGCCGGGAGGGCGACGACCTGGCCTCGGCGCTGACGGTCGAGAACGGCCGCGCGGGCGAGTGTCGAGGCCGAGCTTCTTTTCGCCCAGTTGCCGGCGCGGCTGAAATTCCTGAAATCCGAGCGTGCCGAGAACGAGGCGGTGGCGGAGATCGTCCGCCGCATCGCCGCCGCGCGCCCGGACGTCGATTTCACCCTGGCGCTGGACGGCCGCAGCGTGCGTTACCCCGCGCGGCATATGGACAGCGAAGGTCTGCGCGCACGGCTGTCCGACGTGCTCGGCCGTGATTTCGGGCCGAATGCGATCGAGATCGCCGCCGAACGCGAGGGCTTCCGCCTGACAGGGTTCGCGGGCGTGCCGACCTACAACCGCGCCACGGCCTCGCATCAGCTGTTTCTCGTCAACAGCCGGCCGGTAAAGGACCGGCTGCTGCTCGGCGCGTTGCGTGCGGCCTATTCGGATTTCGTGCCGCGCGACCGCCACCCGGTCGTGGCGCTGTTCATTGAAGCCGATCCGCGGGATGTCGATGTCAACGTCCATCCGGCAAAGTCGGAAGTACGGTTCCGCGATGCAGCCCTGGTGCGCGCGCTGATCGTCTCGGCGCTGCGCAACGCGCTCGGCGGCGGGGCGGTGCCGCGTGTCGCCACCACGGGCGCCGATCTTGCAGCGCAGGCCTTTCGCGCTCCGTCCTATGTCCAGCGCCCGCACTATCCGGTACGCGGATCGCTGGCGCTGCAGCCCGGTTTCGCCGAGGAACAGGCGGTATTCGACATCGCACCCTCTGCCGACACCAGGGCCGATGGGGAAGAGGCGGCCGAGGCCGCGGGTCTTCCGCTCGGCGCCGCCAAGGCGCAGCTTCACGATACATACATTCTTGCGCAGAACGACGAGGGGCTTGTCCTCGTGGACATGCACGCCGCGCATGAACGGCTGGTGTTCGAGCGCCTGAAAAAGGAACGGGGCCAGGCGGCGAGCCAGGTTCTGCTCGTGCCGGAAGTTGTCGATCTTGCGCCCGACGAGGCGTCGCGGCTCCTTTCCGCGGCGCCCGAACTCGCGGCGTACGGACTCTGCGTCGAGCCGTTCGGGGACGGCTCGGTGCTTGTGCGCGAGACCCCGTCCGCGCTCGGTGATTTCGACATCAAGGGCCTTGTGCGCGATATTGCCGACGCGCTGGCCGAATGGGGTACGGCATTGCCGGTCGCCGAAAGGCTCGACCGGCTGGCCTCGACCTTTGCCTGCCATCACTCGATCCGCGCCGGACGCCGCCTGAAGCCCGAGGAAATGAACGCGCTGCTGCGCCAGATCGAGGCGGAGCCGGCGGCCGCGCAGTGCAATCACGGCCGGCCGACATACATCACGCTCTCCCGGACCGATCTCGCGTTTTAGATTGCTTAAAGGCGAGGCCGTATTTTCCTCACGGTGGGCTGTCGGGGTGGCGACGAGCAGGGGCTGGGCGATGGGCAAGGCACAACAGGCGATGCGTTCGACAGACTGGCTGCTGGATCTCGATCCCGGGCCGCTTGAGACATTTCTGATCCGGACGATGCCGGGCTTCCGTGCGCCGCTCAGCATTCATCCCGCCAGGCCCCATTCGACCTCGACTTTCATCATTTCCACCCCCGACAACCGCTTTGTCCTTCGCCGTGCGGGATCGCCGGCCGAGACGGCGGGACTTGAGTGTGAGTTTCGTATTCTGGCGGCGCTGGCGCAGCGCAATTTCCCCGTGCCGCGCCCGCTGATCTATTGCGACAACGACAGGATGATTGGCGGCGCCTTCTTCGTAATGGAGCATGTCGAGGGGCGCAGCTATCACGACCCGATCATGCCCGGCGCGAACGCCGCCTATCGCACCCGGGCGTATGAGTCCCTGAACAGCGTGCTTGCGCAGCTCCACAATTTCGACCCGCGGCTGCTCGGCGTCGCCGCGCTCGGCAATGGCCGTAATTACGTCGCCGACCAGGTCGAGCGCTGCACGCGCCATTATCTGGCGGCGCGCGCCGAACCCATTCCGGAAATGGACAAGCTGATCGAGTGGCTGCCGAAAAATCTGCCGGCAGACCGGCCGCCGCGGTTGATCCACGGCGATTTCCGGATCGATAGCATCGTTTTCCATCCGAGCGAGCCGGAGGTTCTGGCCATCCTGAACTGGCGCTATGCCGGGCTGGGCGATCCGATCGCCGACGCGGTGTACCATTTCATGACTTGGATTCTGCTGTCGGCGAACGGCAGCGGCGTGTCCGAGGAAGAACTCACCACGCTCGGGATTCCGGCGCTCGAAATCTACGCCGCCACCTATGCGCAGCGCGCCGGGCTGAGAACGATCCCGAACTTCGAAACCTATTTCGCCTATAATCTGTTTCGTATGGCGGTGCTTCAGGGCATGGCGCAGCGGGCCGGCAAACCTGGCACCGCGCAGGTGAGGCCGCTCGCGGCGATGGCCTGGGCCTTCGCGCGACGCGTGGGGGCCCAATAGCCGGAGTTTGTTGTGCTGAAAGTTTCCAATCCGCGCATCGGCCTTGCTCTCGGGGGCGGTGGCGCACGCGGCCTGGCGCATATTCTCATTCTCGAATGTCTGGACGAGCTGGGAATCCGGCCGTCGGTGCTGGCCGGCACATCGATCGGCGCGGTGATCGGCTGGGCCTACGCGTCCGGCGTTCCCGGCAAGGACATCCGCCGCGATCTGCTGTTGAAGCTCAAGGACCGCCGGAAGGTTCTTGCGCGCCTGTTCGAGGCACGGGTCGGCCGCTTCACGCGCCTTGTTTCCGGCGGCGGAAATCCGATGCTCGTCGATGCCGAAGTCCTGCTGCCGCTGTTCATGCCGGAAGGCACGCTGCTGCACTTCGAGGATTTGCCGATCCCCTTTGTGGTCGTGGCGACGGATTTCCATGCACGTTCGGAGGCGGTGTTCCGGTCGGGGCCGATCCAGCCGGCGGTCGCGGGCTCGGCGGCGATACCGGGGATTATCCGGCCGGTGCTGCACGAACGGCGTGTGCTGATCGATGGCGGTGCGATCAATCCCCTGCCGTTCGACGCCGTGGAGGGCGAAAGCGACATCGTCATCGCGGTCGATGTCATCGGCGGATTGCCCGTGCCCACAAAGCCCGTTCCCGATCCCTGGGAGGCGATGTTCGGCTCGCTGCAGATTCTGCAATCGGCCATCGCGCAGTCGAAGATCTCGCGGCGCCCTCCCGAAGTGCTGATCCGTCCTCCGGTTGGTGGCTACCGCGTCCTCGATTTTTTCAAGGCGCAGGCGATTCTGAAGGCGGGCGAGGGCTGCAAGGATGAACTCAAGCGCTCGCTGGAGCGCGCGCTCGGCTGATTACCGCCGTTCGCGGAAAAACTCGCGCAGCACGGACGCCGCTTCGGTCTCGGCGAACCCGCCATAGATTTCCGGCTTGTGGTGACATGTCGGAAGATCGTACAGACGCGCGCCCGAAACCACCGCGCCGCCCTTGGGATCCCCGGCGCCGAAATAGAGCCGCCGGATACGCGCGAAGGAGATCGCCGCGGCGCACATCGGGCAGGGCTCCAGCGTCACCCACAGATCGCAGCCGGTGAGCCGTTCGGAGCCAAGCTTCTCTCCGGCCTCGCGGATGGCGAGGAGTTCGGCATGCGCGGTGGGGTCGCAAAGCTCTCGCGTCCGGTTGCCAGTGGCGGCGAGAATCGTGCCGTCCTTCACGATAATCGCGCCGACAGGTACCTCGCCGCGCGTGCCGGCGGCGCGCGCCTCGTCGAGCGCCAGAGCCATGAAGTCGCGATTTGCCATGCCTACCTCTTCGCGCGCCCGCCGCCGCATGCTAGGCGGACGCCATGTCAGACAAGAATAACACGGAAGACGCCCGCGACGCGGGTCAGGCCCGTATCGCCAAGGTCATCGCCCGTGCCGGGCTCGCCTCGCGCCGCGATGCCGAGGCCTGGATCGCGGAAGGCCGCGTCACGGTCAACGGTGAGGTCATCACCTCGCCGGCGTTGAACGTTGGGCCACGCGACAAGATCGTGGTCGATGGCGTGGCGCTGCCGAGCCGTGAACGCACGCGGCTGTGGCTCTATCACAAGCCGCGCGGCCTCGTGACGACGGCGAAGGATCCCGAAGGACGCACGACCGTGTTCGACGTTCTGCCGCCCGAACTGCCGCGTGTCGTGTCGGTGGGCCGGCTCGACCTTAATACCGAAGGTCTTTTGCTGCTGACCAATGACGGCGGGCTGGCGCGCGTGCTCGCCCATCCCTCCACCGCCTGGCTGCGGCGCTACCGTGTCCGTGCTTTCGGCGATGTCGATCTTATGAAGCTCGAAGCCCTCAAGCAGGGCATCGAGATCGACGGTTTCTCCTATGGCCCCATCGAAGCCGAACTGGATCGAAAGCAGGGCGACAATGCTTGGCTTACGCTTGGTCTGCGCGAAGGCAAGAACCGCGAAGTGCGCCGCGTGCTCGAGCATCTCGGCCTCAGCGTGAACCGGCTGATCCGCCTTTCGTTCGGGCCGTTCCAGCTTGGCGATCTCGGCGAGGGCGCCGTCGAGGAGATCCGCACGCGCTATCTGCGCGACCAGCTCGGCAGTCTGGCCGACGAGGCAGGCTGCGATTTCGAGGCGCCGCTTGTCGATCGCACGCCGGCGCCGGTGAAGCGCGTGCTCCGCGCGCGCGCGGAGACGGCCGAGCCGTCGCGCCGGACAACGGGCCTCACAGAGGACCGAAAGGGACGCAAGGTGCTGGTCGAACGTGTCGAAGCCGACAAGACCAGGAAAAAAGAAACAAAGCCGCGCCGGACGCGGGATGACCGGCCGGCAGGCGGTCGCTCCGATGCGCCCGGGAGAGGGCGCCCCGGCGCGGCGAGGCCGCGGTTCGCTGACCATCGAGGTGCAGACGCGGGCAGAGGTTCCGAATCGTCTGGTCCGCGCGGAAAGGCTGCGCGCCCCCCGAGGCCCGACGGCGATGCGCCGCGCCCGTTCCGGGCGCGCGATGATCGTCCCGAGCGTGATGCGCGTCCGCCGCGTCGTGAGGACGCCGGCGGTCGGCCGTTCCGCAAGCCGGGGGATCGTCCGGATCGTGGTGGCCGCCCCGGGCGCGTGGAGAGACCGCAGGAGCCAAGGCCGCACGGCAATCGCGCTCATACGTTCCGCGCCCGGCCTGACCGTTCCGAGGGCGAGGAGCGGCGCGGTCCGCCGCGTGATCGCGATCCGCGGCCTCCGCGCCGTGACGGCGAGGGCCGCCCGCCGCGTCGCGATGAAGGCAAGCCGCGCGCCTTCGGCGACAAGCCCCGCACGAGCGGCAAGGGTTTTGCTGGCAAGCCGGGCGGATCCGGCAAGCCGGGCGGCCGGCCTTCGGGCGGGCCCGGTCGAGGGCGTCCCGGCGGCAAGCCCGCTGGTGGCCCGGGACGGGGAAGGCCCGGCGGTAAACCGGGCGGCGGGCCCCGGCGCTAGGCCATGCGCATCATCGCCGGCCGGTTCAAAGGCCACGCGCTCAAGACACCCAAAACCTATCGTGTTCGGCCGACCTCGGACCGGCTGCGCGAGACGCTGTTCAACATCCTCGCCCATTCGTATGGCGACGCGGTTTTCGGTGCGCGCGTACTCGATCTCTTTGCCGGAACCGGCGCGCTCGGCCTTGAGGCGCTGTCGCGCGGCGCGGCCTTCGTCCAGTTCGTGGAAGATGGTGTCGAGGCGAGGGGACTTCTGCGCGGCAATGTCGAGGCGCTTGGCGTGGCAGGCCAGTCGAAAATTTTCCGCCGCGACGCGACCAGGCTCGGCCCGGCGCATCCCAACGAGCCGTTCTCGCTGGTTTTTGCCGATCCCCCTTACGGCAAGGGATTGGCGGAGAGGGCGCTCGCATCGGCTTATGACGGCGGCTGGCTGACGCCGGATGCCCTGGTCGTGGTCGAGGAGGCGGGCGATTCGGTTTTCGAGATTCCGGCCGGCCTGGCCGAGATCGAAACGCGATCCTACGGCGAGACCAAGCTGATATTCCTCAAGCGCGCGGCCTGATTACGGCAGCGCGTCGATCCCCTGCGCGAAGCCATTGAGGGAAACAGGAATTCCGATTCCCTCTTCGGGCGTCTGGAAGATGATGAAGACCGCGTTCTTGCCGGCGCGGAGCTTGCTCATCAGCGTATCGTCCATCACGACTTCCGCCACGCAGCCGTCCGGCACGCAGCGTACGAAGCCGACACGACCGACATCGGCGTCGTCGATTCGAAGACCGAGCCCCGCCGGCAGCAGAACACCGAGCGGAGCGAGAACGCGCAGCAGCCGGTTGTTCTTGTTGTCCGCCAGTTTCAGCATGATGATCGACAGGCCGACATTCGGCCGGTCCTGCGCCGTGACCATCTGGACGAGCGCGCACTGTTCCGATTTCGCGCCGGGCGGCGTGTCGCAGCGAATCTGCCAGTCCCCATGCGTCTGCTTGACGGTGCCCTGCGCTCCGGCGCCAGTAATCGCCGCAACGCTGAAGAGGATGGCGGCTGCGGTTCGTGCAAGGACCGAGGAATAGGACGGGCGGGGCATGCGGATGACGGCTCCGGGAAAATGCCCTTTGGACAAGAGCGTGCGGGCGGGTTCGCTAACAGACGGTCATGGCGAGTCAAGGGCAAGGCCGTCTGCCGCGATTCGCGCTTCGGTACCCCTCTTGTTTTCGCGCCCATATGCCGCACAGTCTGGAACTGCCCCAAAGTTGCGGGGAAAGTGCCTTTGTGTTTGAACGCTAGCCATCCTGCCGCGGGGTGTTCGCGGACCCATTTTTCTGGCTTCGTCCCTCTGGAGAGCGCCCCGGACATGCTGCTCGGTTCCCGCTTCGCCTGCCGGCTTCTCGCCGTATTCGCCGCCACATTCTCCGCTGCTCCGGCCTTTGCCAGCATGGGTCAGCCGTCGCCGTGGCAGATCAATTTCCAGGATGCGGCGACGCCGATCATGGAGCAGATTCACAGCTTCAACACCTTCATCAACATCATCATCGTCGCCATTACGCTGTTCGTGCTGGTGCTGCTGGCGATCTGCGTGATTCGCTTCTCCGAGAAGCGCAATCCGGTGCCGTCGAAAACGACGCACAACACGCTGCTCGAAGTGGCGTGGTCGGTGGTTCCGGTGCTGATCCTCGTCGTGATCGCCATCCCGTCGTTCCGTCTGCTGTACGCGCAGTACGACTTCCCGAAGGCGGACCTGACGATCAAGGTGACCGGTCTGCAATGGTTCTGGAAGATCGAGTACCAGACGGCAGAGGCGCCCGCCGCCGATCCGTCGGCCGCCGCGGCGACGCCCGCGCAGGCCGCTGCCCCGCAGCCCGACTTTGAATTCGATGTCCGTATTCTGCCGAAAGAGCAGGTCGGCGATCAGCCCTATCTGCTCGCCGTCGACAACGTCGCCGTCGTGCCGGTCGGCAAGGTTGTCCGCGTCCAGGTGACGGGTGGCGACGTCATCCACGCCTTCGCCGTGCCGAGCTTCGGCGTGAAGATCGACGCTGTTCCGGGCCGCCTCAACGAAACCTGGTTCCGCGCCGATCGCGAAGGCATCTATTACGGACAGTGCTCGGAACTGTGCGGCAAGGATCATGCGTTCATGCCGATCGCATTCCGTGTCGTCAGCGAACCCGAATATCAGGCCTGGCTCGCGCAGGCGCGCCAGCAGTTTGCAATGAACCCCGAGCCCCGCACGGTCGCCGACGCGTCCGTTGCGTTGGGCCGTTAAGCTAAACCGGAAAAGGTAAGGTCATGGCGAAGAGCACGACCGCCCACGACGAACACTCGCACAGCGATTACCCGAAGGGTTGGCGCCGCTGGGTCTATTCGACCAGCAACAAGGACATCGGGGTCATGTACCTCGTGTTCTCGATCATCGCTGGCCTCGTCGGCGCCGCGCTTTCGATCGGCATCCGCATGGAGCTGCAGCACCCGGGGATGCAGATCTTCGGCGACCCGCAGATGTTCAACGTCTTTACGACCGGTCACGCGCTGGTGATGGTGTTCTTCGTCGTCATGCCGGCGACAATGGGCGGTTTTGCCAACTACTTCGCTCCGGTGATGATCGGTGCGCCGGAAACGGCGTTCCCGCGCATCAACAACATCGCGTTCTGGCTGCTTGTGCCAGCGTTCCTGCTGCTGCTGATCTCGATGTTCGTTCCCGGCGCGGCCGGCTCGACGGGTTTCGGCGGCGGCTGGACGGCCTATCCGCCGCTGTCGAGCGCTGGCCCCGAGGGCCATCCCGGCCCGGCGATGGATCTTGCCATTCTCTCGCTGCACATCGCGGGCGCTTCCTCGATCCTCGGCTCGATCAACCTGATCACGACGATCTTCAACATGCGTGCCCCGGGCATGACGCTGCACAAGATGCCGCTGTTCGCCTGGGCGGTACTTGTGACGGCGTTCCTGCTTCTGCTGTCGCTGCCGGTTCTGGCCGGCGCCATCACCATGCTGCTGACGGACCGCAATTTCGGCACCACCTTCTTCAAGCCCGACGGCGGCGGTGATCCGATCCTGTTCCAGCACCTGTTCTGGTTCTTCGGTCACCCCGAAGTGTACATCATGATCCTGCCGGGCTTCGGCATGGTCAGCCACATCGTCTCGACGTTCTCGAAGAAGCCGATCTTCGGCTACCTCGGCATGGCCTATGCCATGGTCGCGATCGGCGTGGTCGGCTTCATCGTCTGGGCCCACCATATGTACACGGTCGGCATGTCGGTGAACGCGCAGGCCTATTTCGTGTTCGCCACGATGGTCATCGCGGTTCCGACGGGTGTGAAGATCTTCTCGTGGATCGCGACGATGTGGGGCGGTTCGATCTCGCTCCGTACGCCGATGCTGTGGGCGATCGGCTTCATCTTCCTGTTCACGGTCGGTGGCGTCACGGGCGTCGTGCTGTCGAACGCGGGCATCGATCGCGCGCTGCACGACACTTACTATGTCGTCGCGCACTTCCACTACGTGCTGTCGCTCGGCGCCGTCTTCTCGATCTTCGCCGGCTGGTACTACTGGTTCCCGAAGATGTTCGGCTATATGTACAACGAGACCATCGGCAAGCTGCACTTCTGGGTCACGTTCATCGGCGTGAACCTGGTGTTCTTCCCGCAGCACTTCCTGGGCATGGCCGGCATGCCGCGCCGCTACGCCGACTATCCGGAAGCGTTCGCCGGCTGGAACTACGTGTCGTCGATCGGCTCGTACATTTCCGGCTTCGCGGTTCTGATCTTCCTGTTCGGTGTGTTCGAGGCCTTCGCGAAGAAGCGTCAGGCCGCGGACAACCCGTGGGGCGAGGGCGCCACGACGCTCGAATGGACGCTGCCGTCGCCGCCGCCGTACCACCATTTCAGCACGCTGCCCCAGATCAAGTGATCGGCGGCCGGCTGGCTATGTGATGACCGGCGGCCGGGGCAGATGCTCCGGCCGCCGCTTGAACAAGGGGACCACAAAGTCCGATGAGTTTCGCGCACGATCAGATACCGCTTGCCGCCGACGCCGCCACCGGGCCGAGCCGTGCGGAAGTGCGCGATTTCGTGACGCTGCTCAAGCCGCGTGTCATGTCGCTGGTCGTCTTTACGGCGCTGGTCGGCATGGTTCTGGCTCCGGCCGACGTGCATCCTGTTCTTGCGGCGATATCGCTGCTCTGCATCGCGATCGGCGCCGGGGCGTCCGGCGCGCTCAATATGTGGTGGGATGCCGATATCGACGCCAAGATGACGCGCACGCGCGGACGTCCCGTCCCGGCAGGCCGCATGGAGCCGGGCGAGGCGCTGGCCTTCGGCATGGTGCTGTCCTGCGGCTCCGTCCTCACGCTCTATCTTGCCGCCAACTGGCAGGCGGCGGCGCTGCTCGCCTTCACGATCTTCTTTTACGCCGTGATCTATACGATGTGGCTGAAGCGCTGGACCGCGCAGAACATCGTTATCGGCGGCGCGGCCGGCGCGTTTCCGCCGATCGTCGGCTGGGCGGCGATGACGGGGTCCGTCAGCGTCGAGAGCATCGTGCTCTTCCTCATCATCTTCTTCTGGACGCCCCCGCATTTTTGGGCGCTGGCGCTTGTGAAGCCCGGCGACTATGAGCGCGCCGGTGTGCCGATGCTGCCGGTCGTCGCGGGCGGCGACGAGACGCGCCGTCAGATCCTGATCTATTCGGTGCTGCTCGCCCCGCTCGGCGTCGTGCCCTACGTCATGGGCTTTGGCGGTCTCGTCTATGGCGTTGTCTCGGTCGCCGCGGGCGCCCTGTTCCTGCTTCTGGCGATGCGGGTGTTCCGCGTCCGCACCGGAGACGCCGCGGTGAAGGCGGCGCGGGATCTTTTCGCCTATTCGATCCTTTATCTTTTCGTTCTGTTCGCGGCTCTCCTCGGAGAAGCCGTGTTTGCCGTTCCGGGAGTCTGAGGATGGCGGAAGAACCGAAAAAAGTGGTTCTGACGGAGGAGCAGCAGCGCCGCCGCCGTACGCGCAACATCGCAATGGCGGTCGTTCTGGGCGGTCTCGTCGTGCTGTTCTATATTCTCACTCTGTTCAAGCTTGGCGGCAATGTCGCCAACAGGCCGATGTGATGAGCGTGCAGCAGAAGAATCACCGCATCGTCGCCGCGGCGCTCGGCGTCTTCGTGCTGTCGATGATCGGCGCGGCCTACGCGGCCGTGCCGCTGTACGACATGTTCTGCCGTCTCACCGGTTTCGGCGGAACGCCGCTGGTTGCGACGGCCGCACCTCAGCGCGTGCTCGACCGCACGATCAAGGTGCGGTTCGACGGCAACGTTTCCGCCGGGCTCGACTGGCGTTTCCGTCCGGTCCAGCGCGAAATCGAGGTGAAGGTCGGGGAAACCGCGCTCGCTTTCTTCCGCGCCAAGAACATGTCGTCAAAGGCGCAGTGGGGCATGGCGACCTACAATGTGACGCCCGACATCACCGGTGCCTATTTCAACAAGATGCACTGCTTCTGCTTCGACAAGCAGCAGCTCCAGGCAGGTGAGGAAGTGGACATGCCGGTCCAGTTCTTCATCGACCCTTCGATCGCGGACGAGGCCTCGCTGAACGGCATCGACACGATCACGCTGTCCTACACCTTTTTCGCGGCTGAGCCGCCGGTCGTCGCCGGCACCACGTCCGCGCCGAAACTCTGACGGAGAGAAAACGCAATGGCCGAGGCACACGCCAAGCATCACGACTATCATGTTGTCGATCTCAGCCCGTGGCCGATTATCGGCGCCACCGGCGCTTTCCTGATGGCGCTCGGCGCGGTGTATTACATGCACAACGACGACAACGGCCATGTTGCCATGTGGGCGATGGCGCCCGGTCTCGCGATCATTCTCTACACGTTCTACATGTGGTTCCGTGACATCCGGAACGAGGCGAATACCGGCCACCACACCCGCGTCGTCCAGCTTCACTACCGCTATGGCATGATGCTGTTCATCGCCTCCGAGGTGATGTTCTTCGTCGCCTGGTTCTGGGCCTATTTCGACGTCGCGCTGTTTCCCGGCGAACCGATCCAGTTCATGCGGGCGGAAGTGACGGGCGGGCATTGGCCACCGGCGAACATTGCGACCTTTGACCCGTGGCATCTGCCGCTGCTGAATACGCTGATCCTGCTGACCTCGGGCACCACGGTGACCTGGGCGCATCACGCGATCATCGAGGGCCACCGTGAAGACGCGAAGAAGGCGCTCTGGCTCACCGTCGGCCTCGGCCTTCTGTTCACGCTGCTGCAGGCTTATGAATACAGCCATGCCGCCTTCGACTTCTCGGGCAATATCTACGGCGCGACGTTCTTCATGGCGACCGGCTTCCACGGCTTCCATGTCATCGTCGGCACCATCTTCCTGTTTGTCTGCCTGATGCGTCTGTACAAGGGCGATTTTACCCCGCAGCAGCATTTCGGCTTCGAGGCGGCGGCCTGGTACTGGCACTTCGTCGACGTGGTCTGGCTGTTCCTCTTCGCAGCGATCTATGTCTGGGGCTATGGCGGCCCTGTCGCCGGCGCGGCTCACTAAGAAAAAGCCCTCCTTCACGGAGGGCTTTTTTGTTTCATGGCTGGAAACGACAGCTACTCGCCCCAGCCGCCGGTGCTGACCGGCATCAAGGGCCGCTGCCCGCGCTGCGGGCAGGGCAGGATGTTCCGCGGCTATATCGACCTGATGCCCACATGCGAGATCTGCGGCCTCAATTCAGGCGATGGACCGGCGGTGTTCGTCATCATGATCGCGGGCGCCGTGGTGCTTGGTTTCGCGCTCTGGCTCGAATTCACGTTCGAGCCCCGGTTCTGGGTTCATCTGATCGTTTCGCTGCCCGTCCTGATCATCGTTTGCGGCGGACTTCTGCGGGTCCTGAAGGGCGTTTTGATCGCTCTGCAGTATCGCAACAAGGCTGCAGAGGGGCGGGCCGACATGGGGCCGCAGTAATTCTCGATATCCGCCAAGCTGTTCTGAAGTAAATCCGCTGGACATCAATCTCCGTTAAAGTTTACCATTCTCCCAAGCATAAGTTGTATTAACCTTTTGCTCTCGGCATCCTCCAGCAAAATCAAGGAGATGACTGATGGCCCGCATTCAAGACAATCGTCCTTATGAAGACGAAGCGTACAGTGCGCCCCTGACCTCGGAAGCCGAGGGAACTGATTGGGTGGATACGATCGAGGCCGATCTCGAGCGTGAGCTCGCGCGCCGGACGCCGCTGCAGGGCGTACTTACGTCGGCCGCCGAGCAGGATCCGGTGGCGGCTCCGAAGCCGCTCCGCATGGCCCTTTCCGCGATACGCGACAACCTGGATCGCCGCACGCGCGAATGGCGCGGCAGCGCCAAGGTCGTCGAGCAGTGCCTTCGCGCTCTTGTGGCCGCCGAGCAGTCCCGCGCCGCCGCACTGACCGAACTCGCCGAGATCGAGGCCGATGTCGCGCGCACCGGTCAGGCTCTTACCAAAGCGCTCGCGTCCTTCGATGAGACCGACGAGAACAAGAATATCGATCCGCTGTTCGCGCAGAGCGAAGCGGCTCTCGACGATCTCGACCGGGTCACCAACGAGCTGTCGGTTGCGCAGCACTGGTGCCGCGCGGCATGGAAGGCCTATGCCGAGGCGCTCGCCAAGGAGCAGAGCCTGCGGCTCAATATCCAGTCCGCGGAGTGGGCGGCCTGACTTTCGGGGGCACGCTTTTGCCTGCCTTCGCCTGAATGAAGAAATCCTCGTGGGGACGGGGTGGCGCACGGGCGCATGAGAGGGGTATCACCCTCCCATGCGTTCGCGTTCTTATGTTCTCGCCGCTGTTCTGACAGCGCTCGCCCTTGCCGTATTGATCGGGCTCGGCACCTGGCAACTGCAGCGTCTGCACTGGAAGGAAGATCTGGTGGCGCGGGTTGGCGCCCGGGTCTCCGAACCGCCATCGAAGCTGCCGACACCCGCAGAATGGCCAAAGCTCGATCTGGCTGCCTGGGAATATCGACCGGTCGAGGCCGTCGGCCGTTTTCGCCACGATCTCGAAAGCCGGGTCTATACGCTTCTGAGCGACGCGATCGGATCTCTGGAGGGGCCCGGTTACTGGATCATGACCCCGCTCGAGCTGGCGGACGGAACGGGGACGATCCTCGTGAACCGGGGCTTCGTGCCGCTGGAGACCGCCCAGCCGCTGGAGCGGCCCGAAGGAGAGGTCGCCGTGCGCGGCCTGCTCCGTGGGCCGGAAGACCGCAATATGTTCACTCCGGACGACCGGCCGGGCGGGCGCCTGTTCTATGCCCGGGATGCCGGGGCCATAGGCTCCAGCCTGGGGCTGGCCGAGGTAGCGCCGTTCACCATCGACGCGGCCGCCACCCCTCCCGGGACTTTGCCCCAAGGGGGAGAGACGCGGCTTGTTTTTCCCAACCGGCATCTGGAATATGCCCTGACCTGGTACGGCTTGGCGGGGGCGCTGGCGGGGGTTTTCATCGCTTTTACCCTGTCCCGGAGGCGGCGGGCTGACCTTGCCCCGCCACCCGGCGACGCCTAGTTTGCAGGTAGATTTTCAGGAAACGCGAAATTGAGTCTCTCTTACGTCTCGACGCGGGGCGAAGCGCCACCGCTCGGCTTTGCCGATGTTCTTCTCGCAGGTCTTGCCCGCGACGGCGGCCTCTACGTGCCGTCCGAATGGCCGGTGCTGACCGCCGAAACCATCCAGGGTTTCGCCGGGAAGTCCTATGCGGAGGTCGCCGAAGCGGTCATCAAGCCGTTCGCGGCGCCGTCCTTCGGCGGCGGCGAATTGCATGAAATGATCGGAGACGCGTATGCGAGCTTCCGCCATCCGGCGGTCGCGCCGCTGGTGCAGACCGGTCCGAACCAGTTCATCCTCGAGCTGTTCCATGGGCCGACGCTCGCCTTCAAGGACGTGGCGATGCAACTGCTTGCCCGACTGATGGACCGGGCGCTGGCGCGCCGGAACGAGCGGGCCACGATCGTCGCCGCCACATCCGGCGACACGGGCGGGGCGGCCATCGAGGCGTTCCGCTCCTGCGACCGTGTCGATGTCTTCGTGCTGTTCCCGCACGGCCGCGTGTCGGATGTTCAGCGCCGCCAGATGACGACGGTCGATGCGCAGAATGTCCACGCTGTCGCCGTCGAGGGCAATTTCGACGATTGTCAGGCGCTGGTGAAGGCGATGTTCAACGACCATGCCTTCCGCGACCGGCAGCGGCTCGCCGCCGTCAACTCGATCAACTGGGCGCGCATCGTCGCGCAGATCGTCTACTACTTCACCGCCGCGGCCTCGCTCGGCGCGCCGTACCGTCCGGTCAGTTTTGTCGTGCCGACAGGCAATTTCGGCGATGTGTTCGCGGGTTGGGTGGCGAAGCGCATGGGCCTGCCGATCGAGCGCCTCGTCGTCGCCACGAACCAGAACGACATCCTGGCGCGCACCATCGAGACCGGCCGTTACGAGGTGAAGGGGGTCCATCCGACCTCTTCGCCGAGCATGGACATCCAGGTGTCGTCGAATTTCGAACGGCTGCTGTTCGAGGCCCAGGGCCGCGATGCCGCTGCGGTCCGTCGTCATATGGCCTCGCTTGCCCAGTCCGGCGCCTTCACGCTGTCGGGCGCGCCGCTGGCCTCCATTCGCGGCGAGTTCGATGCCGGACGTGCCAGCGAGGACGAGACGGCGGAGACGATGCGCCGTTATTACAGGGAAGCCGGCTATCTGCTTGACCCGCATACCGCGGTGGCGGTGTCGGTTGGCGAGGCGATGGGAGGCGATCCGTCGGTGCCCCAGGTCATTCTCGGAACCGCGCATCCTGCAAAGTTCCCGGATGCGGTGAAGGCGGCGACGGGCATGCATCCCGCATTGCCGGCCCATGTCGCGGATATTTTTGACCGTACGGAGCGCATGTCGGTCGTCGCCAACGATCTCGCAGCTGTTCAGAATTTTGTGGCCGAGCGCGCCCGCGCCGCCCGGGAGGCCGCATGAGCGTCGAGATCACCAAGTTGAAGAACGGCCTGACGGTCGCGACGGATTCGATGCCCGGCATCGGCACCGCCGCGGTGACGGTGGCGTTCGCGGCCGGTGCCCGCAGCGAAAGCGAGTCCGAGCACGGTCTGGCGCATCTGCTCGAGCACATGGCGTTCAAGGGTACGACGCGGCGCACCGCGCAGCGTATTGCCGAAGAGATCGAGGAAGTCGGCGGTGATCTCAATGCGGCGACCTCCATCGAGCAGACGAGCTATGAAGCGCGCCTGCTGAAGGAGCATGTGCCGCTGGGGCTCGATATTCTCTCGGACATCCTGACGGATCCGACGGTTCCCGAAGACGAACTGAAGCGCGAGCGCGGTGTCATCCTTCAGGAAATCGGTGCCGCCGAGGACGATCCCGACGATCTCGTTTACGACATCGGCTTCGAGACGGCGTATGGCGGCCAGTCCATCGGGCGTCCCATTCTCGGCACGCCAAAATCCGTCAAGTCATTCGACCGAGATGCCATCTCCGCATTTCTCGGCGAGCATTACCGGGCGCCGCGCGGTGTCGTTACGGTTGCCGGCGGCGTCGATCATGCCGAAGTGGTCAAGCGTGCCGAAGACGTGCTTGGCGGTCTGTCCGCCGAGGCCGGTTCCGAACCAGAGCCGGCTGTATGGACAGGCGGAGAAAGGCGCAATGTGCGTGATCTCGAGCAGGCGCATCTGGTGCTGGCTTTTCCAGGTCGCGCGCTCGGCGACAAGGATACGCTTGCGTTGCAGGTGTTCTCGAACCTGCTCGGCGGCGGCATGTCGTCCCGACTGTTTCAGGAAGTACGCGAGAAGCGGGGCCTCGTATATTCGATCCAGGCATTCCACTGGGCGTTCTCCGACACCGGGCTGTTCGGCGTCTATGCCGGAACCGGAGGGGACGACCTGAAGGAACTCATGCCGGTTATGCTGGACGAGATGGCCGATGCCGCGCGCACCGCAACCGAGGCCGAGGTCAATCGCGCCAAGGCGCAGATGCGGATGGCGCTGGAACTCGCGCGCGAATCTCCGGCCTCGCGTGCCGAGCGGCTGTCGCGGCAGATTCTCGTGCTCGGCCGCGCAGTGGCGCCGGAGGAAATTCTGGCGCGCCTCAATGCCATTACGGTGGAAGATGTGCGGCGGGTCGGTCTCGCCGCCATTTCCGCCGACCCCGCGCTGGCGGCTCTTGGGCCGGTGAAAGGTCTAATGCCGCTCGATCGAATCACCGGGCGGCTTGGCAGCTCCGCCGCCGCGGCCTGATCCGGGGATCTGGCCATGTCCTTCCTGCGCTCCTTCTCCGACGAACACCTGCCGGTGGTGCGGGGGGAGAAGGTCTGGCTGCGGCCGCCGCAGGCCGGTGATTACGAGGAATGGGCAGCGCTCCGGGCACGATCCCGGGCCTTCCTGAAGCCTTGGGAGCCGACATGGCCGGAGGACGATCTGACCCGTCCGGCTTTCCGGCGCCGGCTGCGGCGCTATGACGAGGAGCGGCGGGTCGGTACCGCCCACAGTTTCTTTCTGTTCCTCAATGAGAGTCAGGAACTCGTTGGCGGGATTACGATTTCCAACGTCCGGCGCAGCGTGGCCCAGACCGGCACCGTGGGCTATTGGATGGGCGAGCCGTATCACGGCAACGGCTATATGACGGCCGGCATGCGGGCGATTATTCCTTATGCTTTCGGGGCGTTGAGGCTCCGCCGGCTTGAGGCCGCCTGTCTCCCCAACAACGACCCCTCGATCCACCTCCTCGAAAAAGTCGGCTTTTCCCGGGAGGGTTATGCCCGGGAATATCTCTGCATAGACGGCGTATGGCAGGATCACCTTCTTTTCGCCCTGCTCAGGGGCGATGCGAGGGGCTGAGTAACCGCCTGCGCGCCTTGCCCGGTGCATTGGCGGGGGCTACGGAAGTACGGCCTCGCGTGCTGTAGGGGGAGTTCGGGTTTTGAGTCGATTAAGGTCCGCCCTGGGCGGCCTTCTCATCCTTTGCGCACTGATTCTGACTGGCGGCCGTGCTTGGGCGCTGGAACCCATCGCCGTGCCGCTGGACCGCGGCGCGATCGACCTTACGCGCATCATCGAGCGCTTTGCCTCGGAGGGCGACCGTGTTCAGGTCACGACCGCTCCGTCGGCCGACGGCATCGTCCGCCGCATAGAGGTGCGCGCCAACAAACCCGGCCCCAGCAACTGGGCGGTGTTCGCGCTGACCAACACCTCCGACGCGCAGATCGACAGGCTCCTGGTCGCGCCACATTACCGGCTCGTCGGTTCGGGCGTCGTCTGGCCCGATCTCGGCGAACGTCGCGTCGTCGATGTCACCGCGAGCCAGGGCTTCCGCCCGGAACGCGAGGAGTCGCCGGACACCGACATCTTCGTCGTTACGCTGGACCCCGGCGCAACCGTCACATTCGTTGCCGAGCTGTCGTCCGCGAAACTTCCCCAACTCCATCTCTGGGACCCGGATGCGTACAAGGATTCGGTCAACGACCTGACGCTCTACAAAGGTATCGTGCTCGGCATCGCGGGCCTGCTGGCGCTCATCCTCACCATCGTGTTTGTGGTCAAGGGTTCGGCGATGTTCCCGGCATCCGGTGCGCTGGCCTGGGCGGTGCTGGCCTGGCTCGCGATCGACTTCGGCTTCTGGCACAAGATCTTCAATCTCGGGCCGGGCGAGGACCATGTATACCGCGCGGGCGCCGAGGCCATGCTGGCCGCAACGCTGATCGTCTTTCTCGTCGCCTATCTCAATCTGAACCGATGGCATGTCCGCTTCGGCCATGTCGCCACGATCTGGCTCGTCGGCATGATGGCGCTGGTCGGCATCGCGCTCGTCGATGCGCCGGTCGCCGCCGGCATCGCGCGCATGTCGCTGGCACTGGTCGCGGTGTTCGGTTTCGGCGTCGTGGTCTGGCTCGCGCTGCACAATTTCGACCGGGCTGTCATGCTCATCCCGAGCTGGTTCCTTCTGGTCGCGTGGGTCGCGGCGGCTGGCCTCACCGTGTCGGGACTGCTGGACAATGACGTCGTTTCGCCGGCGCTGGTCGGCGGTCTCGTGCTTGTCGTTCTGCTGCTCGGCTTCACCGTCATGCAACATGCGTTTGCGGGAGCAGGGCTCGCGCACGGTCTTGGTTCCGATCTGGAGCGCCGCGCTCTCGCGATCACCGGCTCCGGCGACATGGTGTGGGATTGGGACGTGACGGCGGACCGCGTCCATGTCACGCCTGAATTCGAGCATCTGCTCGGCCTGAAACGCGGCGATCTGCACGGCCCGGCCGCGGGGTGGCTCGATGTGCTGCATCCCGCGGACCGCGACCGTTTCCGCGCCGCGCTCGACATGATCGTCACCGAACGCCGCGGCAAAGTTGCGGAACAGTTCCGTTTCCGCGCGCAGGATGGCCATTATCACTGGATGCTGCTGCGCATCCGTCCGGTGGTCGCCGCGCATGGCGAGGTCACGCGTTGTGTCGGTACGCTGATCGACATCACCGAGACCAAGGCGGCCGAAGAGCGCCTGTTGCAGAACGCGGTCTATGACAGCCTCACCGGCCTGCCGAACCGCCAGCTTTTCCTCGATCGTGTCGAGGCGGCGCTGAGCTTTGCCGCCGCGGACGACCGGGTGCGGCCCACAGTAATCGTGCTCAACATCGACGGCTTCAAGAAAGTCAACGACGAGGTCGGGCTGACGGTCGGCGATACGCTGCTGCTCACGCTCGTGCGCCGCCTCGGCCGCCATCTGCGCAGCCAGGACATGCTTGCCCGCATCGGCGGCGATCAGTTTGGCATATTGCTGATTTCCGAGCGGGAAGGCCCGCGCATCAGCCAGTTCGCCGATCTCGTGCGCAAGACGATCTCGACGCCGATGACGTTCTCGGGCCGCGAGGTTGTGCTGACAGGTTCGCTCGGGCTCGCGATGATGGAGCCGCGCACGGAAACCAGCAGCGAGGATCTTGTGCGCAATGCCGAGGTCGCGATGTTCCATGCGAAAAGACTCGGCGGCGATCATATCGAAGTCTTCAAGCCGACCATGCGTACGGCCAAGACCGACCGGCTTCTGGTCGAAGGCGAACTTCGCCGCGCGCTGGAGCGCGAGGAACTGCGCGTGCTGTACCAGCCCATCGTGCGTCTCGAAGACCGCTCGATCGTCGGGTTTCAGGCGATGCTGCGCTGGGAGCATCCGCGCTATTCCAGGCGGCCGCCGCAGGAATTCCTGTCGATTGCGGACGATACGGGTCTGATTGTCGATTTCAGTCTGTTCGCGCTCGACAGGGCTTCGCGCCAGCTTGCCCTGTGGCAGCGCAAGGTGCCGCTCGATCCGCCGCTGTTCGTGACGGTGACGCTGCCGGTGAAGCAGTTCGAGCGGCAGGACCTGATCCAGGACATGAAGACCGTGCTGTCGCGCACGATCCTGCAGCGCAGCTCGCTAAAGCTGGAACTGACCGAGAGCATCGTCGTTCAGAACCCCGAGCGCGCGGCCTATATGCTCGACCGGCTGCGCGAACTCGGCGTCGGCCTCGCGCTCGACGATTTCGGCTCGGGCCATGCGAACCTTGCCTATATGGAGCGCTTCCACTTCGATCTCGTGAAGATCGACCGCTCGTTCCTGCGCCAGCAGTCCAAGACGCATCGCGTCGCGGTGCTGCGCTCGATGATCCAGCTCGGCCGCGAACTCGGGCTCGATGTCATCGCCGAAGGCGCGGAGACCGACTCCGACGCCGTCGAGCTCTATCATCTCGGCTGCCAGTATGCGCAAGGCGCGGCTTTCGGCGAGTCGATGACGGCGGATGAGGCCGAACGCCTGCTCGGCATCGCTGCGGAGCATTCGCCGATATCCTCCGCCCGCCGCGTGGTCATGGGCGCGCTGCGGACCTGATTTCGCCTGTATGGCAAGGGGATTTCGCCATCTCCGATTGACGGACTCTCCGGGCCGTATTTCGATTGCTGCCGCGCGGCCGGGGGCGGCCGGAGACAGGGGCGAAAACCAATGGCAAAGGCTGCTGCGAAAGCGGCGTCGGGTTCGGTTGCGAACGCGAGCGCCATAGAGCGTTATTTCGATATTGCCGGCGCCGGGTCGAGCGTCAGGACCGAGGTGCTGGCCGGCCTCACGACGTTCCTGACGATGGCCTACATCATCTTCGTCAATCCGAACATTCTGGCGGCCGCCGGCATGCCGAAGGACGCGGTGTTCGTCGCGACCTGCCTTGCCGCCGCGATCGCCACGCTGATCATGGGCCTTTATGCGCGCTATCCGATCGCGCTGGCACCGGGCATGGGCCTCAATGCCTTCTTCGCTTTCTATGTCGTCGGTGCACTCCAGTTCACATGGCAGCAGGCGCTCGTTGCTGTGCTCATCTCCGGCGTTCTCGCGCTTATCGTTTCGATCCTGCCGATCCGCGCATGGCTGGTGAACTCGATCCCGCAAAGCCTGAAGCTCGCCACGTCGGCCGGCATCGGCTTCTTCCTTGCCATCATTGCGCTGCAGGGGGCAGGGCTTGTCGTCGACAGCCCGGCGACGCTGGTCACGCACGGCAAGCTGCTGGCCGCCGCGCCGCTGCTCGCGCTGCTCGGCTTCGCCATCATCGCGGCGCTGAACCAGCTCAGGGTTCCGGGCGCCACGATCATCGGCATCCTCACCGTCACGGTGCTGGGCCTGCCGCTGGGCGTCGCATCGTTTGGCGGGCTGTTCTCCTTGCCGCCTTCGCTTGCGCCGACCCTGCTGCAGCTCGATTTCTCGCGCGTTCTGGAAGGCTCGTTCCTTATCGTCGCGCTGACGATGTTCTTCGTCGATTTCTTCGATACGGCCGGCACGCTGGTCGGCGTCGCGCACAGGGCGGGGCTTCTCGACAAGGAGGGCAATCTTCCGCGTCTGCGGCAGGCGCTCATCGCCGACTCGTCGGCCACCACCATCGGCGCGCTGCTCGGCACCTCGAACACAACCTCCTACATCGAAAGCGCGGCGGGCGTCGCCGCCGGCGGCCGCACCGGGCTGGCTTCGGTCGTGACCGCGATCTGCTTTCTGCTGGCGCTCTTTCTCGCGCCGCTCGCGGGCTGGATCCCGCAATACGCGACAGCGGCCGCGCTGCTGTTCGTCGCGGTGGTGATGTCGCGGGCCTTGGCGGAGGTTGATTGGGACGACCTGACGGAAGCGGCGCCCGTCGCCGTGACGGCCGTCACGATGCCGCTGACCTATTCGATCGCGGTCGGCCTCGGCCTCGGCTTCATCACCTATGTCGTGGTCAAGGTGCTGACCAAACGGTGGGAGGAGATATCGCCCGCCGTCTGGCTGCTCGCGGCGGTGTTCGCCGTCATGTTGCCTTTGCTGTGATCAGTCATTACGCCATCCGGGGCGCACCGCCCCGGATGGTTTACGTTCATGCTCTTCGATACCGCCGAACTCGTCGGCATTGCCGCCGGCTCGTTCACCACGCTGTGCTGGCTGCCGCAGGTTGTCAAAATGCTGCGCGCCAGAAGCGCGAGAGACCTGTCGCTCGCCACGCAGGCGGCATTCACGTTCGGGGTTTTGCTGTGGCTGCTCTATGGCCTGTTGCTCGGCCGGCCGGCGATCATCCTGCCCAATGCGATAACGCTGGTGCTGTCGGGAACCGTGCTTGCCCTCAAGCTCAGGTTCGGCTGAGAGCGGAGGCCTCCCGGGGAGGCCCCCGTATTTACTCAGAGATTGTTCAGGACGTTGCCCAGAACGAGCAGCACGAAGGCAGCGATCAGGAGCCAGGTCGCATAGGCCGATACGACCGGGATCGCAACGCCGAGCAGGCTGATGATGGCGAGCGCGCCGACAACGAGCGCAATCAGGAATACGGGCTGGGTAGGTGCAGAAAGGTTCATCATCGTTTCCCCCAAATACCTCGAAAGGATACAGAAACCGGCTTTTACCGTCTTTCTGTAACACTCAGTTAACCATACGGTCCCTGATTCCACCATAGAGCTAGTAGGGTGTTCGTTTACCCGCCCAAGTATTTATCCGCGCGAGCAAAAACCCATGCCAAGTCTGGTTTCTCCCTATGTCCTTCCGGTCGTCCTGCTGATCTGTTCCAACGTCTTCATGACATTCGCCTGGTATGGGCACCTGAAGTACAAGGCGGCCCCGCTGGCGCTTGTCGTGCTGGTAAGCTGGGGCATCGCCTTCGTTGAATACTGCTTCGCCGTGCCGGCGAACCGCATCGGCCATTCCGTGTACTCGGCCGCCCAGCTCAAGACGATGCAGGAGGTCATTACCCTCGTCGTGTTCGCGGTGTTCTCGGTGCTGTACCTGAAGGAGGCCTTTGCATGGAACCACGCGATAGGCTTCGCGCTCATCTCCACCGGCGCGTTCTTCGTGTTCCACAAATGGTGAGCGGGCGGGTTACACCCCGCGGATAACGGTCGAGAGCGCCAGCACCGCCCAGGCGGCGAACATGAAGATGAATTCGTTGCCGTCGACCACCGGAATGGTGGTCAGCATCGCCAGCACGGCGAGCGCCGCCAGCACGGCGGAAATAATGAACATGATGGCGGAAGGTTTGCCGACGCGCATGTGATGTGCCCCCTGTTAGACCCCATCGCAGCATGGAGGCTGCGATCCGGCATAACAAGCGGGGCGGGGCGTTTGCGGTTCCACCCATGCGCCAAAAGTCAGCCGCCGGGGCTCAGGCGCAGCAGCTTCCCGTCGCTGGAATCCGTCAGGACATACAACGCGCCATCGGGACCCTGACGGACATCGCGGATGCGTTCGCCGAGATCGGTCAACAGACGCTCGTCGTCGCCGGGTTTGCCGTTGTCGATATCGACGCGCACAAGCTCTCCGTTCTTCAGGCCCCCGATGAAGAGATCGCCCTTCCAGCCGGGAAACAGGTCGCCGGTATAGAACGCCATGCCCGACGGCGCGAAGCTTGGATCCCAGTACTTGGCCGGCTGCTCCATGCCTTCCTTCTCGGTGCCTTCGCCGATCTTCGAGCCGTCATAGTTCACGCCGTAGGAAATGATGGGCCAGCCATAGTTCTTTCCGGCTTCGGGTATGTTGATCTCGTCGCCGCCGCGCGCGCCATGCTCGACGGTCCAGAGCGCACCTGTGGCGGGGTTGATGGCCGCGCTTTGCGGGTTGCGATGTCCGTATGACCAGATTTCCGGCAGTGCGCCGTCCCTGCCGACGAAGGGGTTGTCGTCCGGCACCGAGCCATCGTCATTGACGCGGACGACCTTGCCGAAGGTCGTGCCGAGGTCCTGAGATTTTTCGCGATAAGCCATGCGTTCCCCAAGCGTGACGAACAGCTTGCCGTCGGGTGCGAAAGCGAGCCGCGAACCGAAATGGCCGTTGCCCGCGACCTTCGGCGTCTGGCGGAAGATCACCTCGACATCTTCAAGCAGCTTGCCGTCACCTGAGAGTTTCCCGCGCGCCACAGCCGTTCCCGAGCCGCCGTCGCCGGCTTCGGAATAGGTGAGGTAAACGAGCCGGTTCTGCGCGAAGTCCGGGTGCAGGGCGACATCAAGCATCCCCCCCTGGCCGCGGGCGACCACGTCGGGCGTGTTGCCAATCTTCGAGACCTCGCCCTCTTTTGAGACGAGATTCAGACGCCCGGGGCGTTCCGTGACCAGCATCCGGCCGTCCGGCAGGAAAGCGAGACCCCAGGGGTTCTCAAGCCCCTCCGCGATGGTGTCGATCCTGATCTGGGAGGTCTGCGCCGAAGCGGGCAGGGCGAGGAGGAGGGCGGCAAGCGCGGTGCGGAACATCATCGGCCGCACATAGTGCCCGCGAGGCGCATGTCGAGACCGTATTTCCTCCATGTCATCCGGGGGATGCGGCCAAAACAGCCCGGCAGATTCTGCCGCATGGGGTCGATTCTGCCTGCCGAAATTGTATGTAATTCAGCGTAAACTATTGATTTTGCTGTGCTTGGTCGCTGGCCTTCCCCTTGCACCCCTCTTGGCAGGCAACTTTATGGCGCGCCCTTCGGCTCGCGCCGGTTTTGGGAGAAGGCCATGGGTATCTTTGGTGCATTGACCACGGCGGTGTCGGGGCTTCGGGCTCAGTCCTACGCGCTGGAAAACATTTCCGGCAATATCGCCAACTCGCAGACGACCGCGTTCAAGCGCACTGATACGAGCTTCACCGACCTCATCCCGGACAACGTTCCGAGCCGCCAGGTAGCCGGCGCCGTCATCTCCCAGAGCCGCGCGACGAACACCCAGCAGGGCGACATCCAGTCGGCCAACAACGCCACCTACATGGCGCTCAACGGCGACGGCTATTTTGTCGTGGCGACGCAGACCGGCGCGGCCGACGGCCAGCCGATCTTTTCCGGTGTCGACTACTACACCCGTCGCGGCGACTTCGAGATCAACAAGGACGGCTATCTCGTCAACGGCGCGGGCTATTACCTGAAGCTTCTGCCGATCGACCGCGAGACCGGAAACGTCTCGGGCAGCGTGCCGGAAGTCATGCCGCTGACGAACGACATTCTCCCCGCCCGCGCCACGGGCGTCATCACCTATCGCGGCAACCTGCCGAAGACGCCGACCAGCGGCGTCATGCAGCCGGGCGACTTCACAACCGACCCGCGCGCGGCCGGCTCGCCCATCGCCATCTCCGATCTCGGTCTTGCAATGGCCGCTGCCACCGACCTGACGAACGGCGGCGCCGGTGGCGATCTCGCCAACGACTCGACCCTGACGATGCAGATTCCGGGTGGCGCGACGGCGACCTTCACCTTCGGCATGGACCCGGGCGAGATCAATACGCTTCAGGATCTTGTCGACGCCATCAACGACCACGCCGATCTCAACGGCGTCACGGCTTCTATTGTCGGCGGCAACCAGATCCAGATCGCCGGCGACAACCCGAACGTCGCGCTGACCGTTGGCGGTACGGGCGGCGCCGCCGCCGCGCTCGGCCTTGCCTCTCAGGCGCCCGCGACGCTCGGCACGACCGGCACTGTCGCGGCAAACGAAGCCGAGATTTTCGAAGAGCAGTCGATCTCGGGTGACGCCGTCACGATCTACGACGCGCAGGGCACGCCGGTAAAGGTCCAGCTGCGCTGGGCCAAGGTCAACAACACCGACAATGGCGGTCAGGACACCTGGAACCTGTTCTACAAGTCCAGCAACGACGCGACCGGCACCGAACCGATGTGGACCAACGTCGGACAGAACTTCGCATTCGGTCCGGACAGCCTTCTGAACCCGCCGTTCGCGACCACGATGATCAGCAACCTGACGGTTGACGGCAACAATGTCGGCAACGTCACGCTATCGCATGGCTCCACCGGCCTGACGCAGTACAACGCCGACAACGGTTCCGTCGCGAACGTCATTACGCTCAACCAGGACGGCTATGCCGCAGGTGAAACGGTTCGCGTCCAGATCTCGGATGGCGGCCGCATCACGGCATTCTACTCCAACGGCCAGATGGCGGACATCGCCGAAATTCCGACCGTGTTCTTCAACGCCGACAACGCGCTGAAGCGTCTGGACGGCGGCGCCTTCGCGACGACATTCGAGTCGGGTCCGCCGATCCCCGGCGCGCCGGGCTCCATCATCGGCTCCTCGCTGGAAGGCTCGAACACCGACATCGCCGACGAGTTCACCAAGCTCATCGTCACCCAGCAGGCCTATTCCGCCAACACCCGCATCGTCTCGACCGCCGACGAGATGCTGCAGGAAGCCCTCAACATGGTTCGCTGAGGGATAGCGGCGCTTAGGGCCGCCTTCAGGAGACGAGTATGGGTCTGACTTTCGCATTGTCCACCGCTCTGTCCGGTCTGCGCACGACGCAGGCCGGGCTTGAGCTCGTCTCGGGCAATGTCGCGAACGTCAACACACCCGGATATACCAAGAAGAGCGCGCTTCTTCAGGCGAACGTCCTCGACGGCCGCACGTCGGGTGTTCGCGTCACCAGCATCCAGCGCGAAATCGACACCTATGTGCAGCGCCAGATGCGTGTCGAGCAGAGTGGGCTCAGCTATTCCAACATCGCGTCGAACTATCTCGACCAGCTTCAGCGTCTGTACGGAACGCCCGGCGGCACGAGCTCACTCGATACGCTGATCAATAATTTCACCGGCGCGCTCGACACGCTCGCGACGACCCCGAGCTCGCAATCGGCGCGCCAGAGCGTTCTGAACGAAGCGCAACTTCTCGCCCAGTCGCTGCAATCGATGTCGAGCGACATCCAGGCGATGCGCCAGGAAGCGGACCGCGGCATTTCCTCGACGGTCGATCAGGTCAACGGGCTGCTCGGCCAGATCGATCGCGTGCAGGAACAGATCGCCGTCATGGACACGACGGGCGCGATCTCTCCCGATCTGCTGGACCAGCGCGACCGGTATATCGACGAGCTGTCGCAGCTCATCGACATCCGCGTCACCGGCAACAATGCCGCGCTTCAGATCTACACCACCGGCGGCGCCGCGCTTTACACCGACAGCACGCCCTCGAGGCTGGAGTTCGAGGGGCCGGTCGCGATGGCGCCGGAGGCGCTTTACTCGACCGATCCCAATGAACGGCGCGTCGGTACGGTCATCCTGCGCGGGCCGGACAATGTGCCGGTTGATCTTCTCGCCGGGAACACGATCCGTTCCGGCGACATGAAGGCCTATGCCGACATGCGCGACAATGTCCTTGTCGAAGCGCAGACGCAGCTGGACGAGATGGCTGCCGCGCTGGCCGAAGCGCTCGGCACCGCCGAGATGACGGGCACCGCCAACGGCACCGGCTTCGATCTGAACCTCGCCGACGTCCAGCCCGGCAACAAGGTCACGGTTACCTACAACCAGCAGCCGGGCGGCCAGGCGCGCACGGTGACCTTCGTCCGCGTCGACGATCCGACGGCTCTGCCGCTCGCGAACGATCTGACGGCCGATCCGAACGACACCGTCGTCGGCATCGACTGGACCGGCGGTTACGCCTCCGTCGCGGCGCAGATGCAGACGGCACTCGGCACGGGATTCACCGTCACGAATACAGGCGCTGATTTTACCTTCGATGCCGCGCCCGCCACGGCCACGATGACCGGCGCCACCGCGCGCGTCACCTCGACGGCGCTGACCGGCGACGGGCTCGCGCTGCCGTTCTTCGTCGACGGCACCGAGCCCTATACCGGCAGCGTGGACGGCCTGACCCAGCGTCTCGGCTTTGCCAGCCGCATCCGCATCAATCCCGCGCTGATCGACGATCCGGCGCTGCTCGTCAACTACCAGTCGCCGATGTATTCGGGCGATGCCTCGCGCGCCACTTTCCTGCGCGATGCGCTGGAAAACGCGACCATCCAGTATCGCACCGACACCGGCCTCGGCGGAGCGACAAGTCCCTACACCGGCTCGATCGCCAACTTCGCGCGTGGCCTGATCGAATTCCAGGCCAACAACGCGGCGCTCGCCTCGCGCGTGCAGGAGGGGCAGGAGGTCGTCGTAACCGCTCTCCAGGATCGCTTCGCCGAAAAATCGGGCGTCGACGTCGATGAGGAAATGTCGAAGCTGCTGCAGCTTCAATCGGCCTATGCGGCCAACGCGCGTGTGATCTCTACCGTCAAGGAGATGATGGATGTCCTGCTCGCGATGTGAGGTGAATGATCATGAGTAGCACGATCAACGGCACCGGGCTTTTCACGCATTCCTATGCGCGCGCGCTGACGCAGATGCGCAGCCAGTTCGACAATCTGAGCCTGCAGCTTGCGACCGGCCAGAAATCCCAGACCTATGGCGGACTCGGCTCCGACCGGGGCATGGCGCTGCACCTCAAGGGCAAGCTCGCCGCGCTCGGAACCTATGCGACGAATATCCAGCAGGTCGGGCTGCGCACCAACATGATGTCGGCGAGCCTGACGACGATGACCGACATCGCGCAGGACACGCGCGGCGACATGACGCCGACCAACTGGCTGCTCGCGGGCAGCAAGACGATCGCGCAGAATTCGACGCTGTCGCGCCTCGACACCATGATCGAGTCGCTGAACGTCAATGTGGCCGGGGTCTATCTGTTCGGCGGCCGCGAAGTATCGACGCCGCCTGTTGCGAAGATGGACGAAATCCTGAACGGAGCGCTCGGCCGCGACGGACTGAAAACCGTCATGGCCGAACGGACGGCTGCCGATCTCGGCACCGACGGCCGCGGGCGTCTGACGTTCAACGTCGACGCTGTCGGTACGGGTCTCGGCGCCGCGGCCGAGAACGACCTTACCAATGCGGGCGCTGGCGGCGCCGGCTTTGTGACGGACGGCAACACGCTCGACATCACTGTCGGCGGCACGACCGCAACGTTCACGATTGACGATGGCGGCATCAATACGCTGGACGACCTGGTCAACGCGATCAACGCTGACGCATCGATCAACGGCGATGTCACCGCTTCCAACGTCAACGGCCAGCTTCGCATCGTTGCAGACGCGGGCGATGTGACGTTCACGGCAGGCGGCCCGGCTGCCGCGGAGCTTGGCATTGCAAGCCCGGTTTACGATCCCGATACGACGATACGGCTTGCCGAGGATGCGGCGCCGAGCCCGTTCGGCTTTAAACTTGTCGGTGCCGAAACCAACATCGCCGGCGCGACGGCAACAGGTCCTGCGGGGACGCCGCCCGCTCTGGAATTCACGCTGACGGCACAGCCGGCGTCGGGAGATTCCGTGCGCTTTGCGCTCGAGCTGCCGGATGGGAGCTTCGAGGAAATCGAGCTCACCGCCACCACAACATCTCCCGCCGGGCCGGGCCAGTTCGTGATCGGAGCGGCGCTTGACGAGACGGTCGATAATCTGAGGTCCTCAATGGACGCAGCCGTACAGACCGAGGCGAAAACCTCGCTCGCGGCGGCGTCGGCCATCACGGGGTCGCGTAATTTCTTCGGCGAACCGCCGCTGCGTGTCGATGGGCCTCCTGGAACGGCCACGGCGCTTGTGGATGGAACGGCGACGACCTTCGATTGGTATCGCGGCGAGAGCGGCACCGATTCCGCGCGGCAGACGCAGAACGCGCGCATCGACGCCACGCTGAACGCGAGCTATGGCGCGCGCGCAAACGAAGATGGCGTCCGGGAACTGATGGAAAGTCTCGGCGCGTTCGCGGTGATGGAGCTGAATGTCTCCGACGAAGAGATCGGCAAGGCGCAATACACCGCGCTGACCGACCGCCTTCGTCCCGCGCTTTCGAGCGATACCGGTCTCAGCACGCTCGAATCTCTGGTTGTCGAGATCACCAATGTGTCGGTTTCGGTGAACGAGGCGAAGGAACGTCACACCCAATCCGAAGCCGTGCTGGAAACGATGCTGGCGAATATCGAGGGCGTGTCCAAGGAAGAGGTCGCGGCATCTCTGCTGGCGCTGCAGACCAATCTTCAGGCGAGCTACCAGGTCACGGCGATGGCCTCGCAGCTCACGCTCGTGAATTTTCTCTGATAACAAGAAGCGGATAGCAACGACCGCAAAAAAAGCCGGGCTTCATGCCCGGCTTTTTAATTTCGGGAAGTCCGCGTCCTTACGCGGCGGCGCTGTCCGCGTTGCGCATGCTGCTCATCAGCCCCGCGGCGAGTTCCCGGTTGATGTTCACGAGGGACGTCATGCGCTGCGGCACGGGCGCGAGCTCGAGCTCGACGCAGTGCGGCAGCACGAACATCGCGATATTGCCGATATTCTGCTTGATGGCGGGCGGAAGCGGATTTTCGGCGGCGGTGGCCGATGTGGAAAGCACGGTCCAGAGCTTGCGGTTGTAACGCAGCGCCTCGCGCATTTCCTCGGTGTCGGTAACCTGCCCGCTGACGATGTTCTGCAGGCGGTTGGCTGCGCGAATAAGAAGCTGGGCCTCAAGATCGCGAGGGGTCGCTGTCTTCTGTGCTGTGTTCGCGTAAGCTTGCGCGCCTTGCTGCATGGTCCATCAGCTCCTGTTCGAAAGCTATCAAGTTCTTCGCTTCCCTCAGAGCCTTATAGAGTGCGTTGGTTAATATGGCATTATTCACCGCATCGACCATTGCCAGGCTACTTGGAGCTGCACGTACAAAATCGCCAACCAGTTCGAAATACTGGTCCTGGAATTTTGGAACATCTTTGGAGAGATACATTAGCTGAACGGCAAGATAGATTCTTCTCGCGGGAGTGTCCGCCGTCTCGGGCGTCAGAATATCTTTCTCGCGGAGAATGGGAGCGTCGCCTTCAATGAACAGGCGCGTGCGCTGGTTGTCGTTGGTGACGATGCAGTTGCCGAGGATGATGCGTTCTCCGGGCTTCAGTTCGACCTTGAGAGCCATCGCGAATCGCCTCCCTGTACCAGACCAAAACTTGGAGCCGCGCGGCCCTGCGGTCAAAGAAAAAGCGGCGGGGAGGGCCCCGCCGCTTGATATTTGCGTTGTCCGCTGAGCGTCAGAACAGCTGAAGCACCGCCTGGTCGGCCTGCGAGGCGAGCGACAGCGCCGTCGAGGACAGCTGCTGGCGGGTCTGAAGGGCGAGCATGTTCGCCGCTTCCTCGTTGGTGTCGGCCAGAACCAGCGAGTCGGCGCCGGTCTGCAGGGTGTTCATCATCGCCTTGGTGAACTCGGTGCGGTTCTCGACGATCGAGAGGTTCGAGCCGAACGCCGATGCCTGCGAGCGAATGACGCCGAGCGCGTCGGTCAAGGCGTTGAGCCGGGCGTCGATTGACGTATCGGAGTCGAAATCCGGCTCCAGCGCGAGCGTGAGGCCGAGCGTCGAGGTGTTGATCGGCCGCTCCTCTCCTTCGAGGTCTTTCGCCTGGATTTCGATGGTCGAAGAGCCGGTCTCGTTGAAGGTCAGCTTCAGGAGATCGCCGCGCAGCAGGTTGACGCCGCTGTAGGAGGCGTCGTCCGCCAGCTTGTCGAGCTGGTCGCGCAGTTCGTTGAACTGCTTGACCAGGTTGGCGCGCACCTGGTTGCCGCCGATCTCCGCGGCACCTGCCGCGGCGCCGTCGATGACGCCGGCGGCGGTGACGCCGTCAACGTCGAGTGCCTGCGTCGAGAGGTTCTCGATGCGGAGCCGGCCCGAGTCATTCGAAGCGCGGACCTTGCCGTCCAACGCGACATTGTTGTTGATCTCGGTGACGAGCTGATCGACGGTCTTCGCGGCGGAGGCAACCGCTGCGACACCGTTGGCCGATGTCGTGCCGCCGGCGATGCCGACCACCGCATCGACCGCCGCGTCGGAGGTCGTCACCGTGAAGTTCGCACCATCGGCGCGGCTGACGTTCAGACCGGCGTTCGTCGCCGTCACCGTGAAGCCGTTGGCGTTCAGGTCGGCGAGAAGGT
>LNFM01008012.1_pt1 | contig 32090 bp, 25 predicted proteins | sample 596031 | NCBI WGS metagenome assembly LNFM01 (sample SAMN04254537, study PRJNA301005) | activated carbon metagenome | isolation source: dual media filters at the Ann Arbor, Michigan drinking water treatment plant | place: USA: Ann Arbor | reverse complement strand
CCAGATAAGCAGCCGAGAGAAGGCCATTGGCGTGCGTTGGATCATAGAGAGCGCGAGCACCGGCCCAGAGCACGATATTATGAAGGCGCTCGGAAAGCTGCGCGTCCCTCTTTAAGCTGAAACGACGCTGGACGGACTTCGCCCCATCGACTTCGATCGGTTTGAAGTACGCAGCATCTGCCCGGTTGTTGAAGCGGATGGATGAGATCCAGCCGGTCAAATGACCCATATAGTTGCGGCCGAGGACACCATCGACGCCGCCGAAATGGTCCGGCCAGTGCCTTTGCGTTGCAAGCAGAAGCTGAGCAGTTCGGAGACCGCCGCCGGCGAGAGCGACACGCGGCGGGCGCAAGGTTATAGCGCGGTTGCCGCTGTTGACGACAATGGCCTCGACCTTCCGGCCATCAGCGCTTAGATCCAGCCCGACGACCGCGGTGTTGAGGCAAACGGTGATGGCTTTCGACTTGGCGAAGTGATCCCAGTGGCTTTCTCCGAGCCGCGGTTGCTGGGATGTGTAGAGGCGATTGTCGAGCTCGACGCCATCGAGCCCTCGCCACGCTTCGTCAATCGGCAGGACATGGTCCATGCGGCAATTCAGGATGCTCGCGGCCCGTTCGTAGTGGCGTGCAAGCTCGCTGTGCGGGAAGGGCCATCCGGATTCCGGAACGTATTCGCGCTCTTCGAAATCGATATCGTCGAACCGCGTACAAAGCCCGGACCAGCCCCAGGATGTTCCACCGAACGCACTTCGCGTCGTCGTGCGGAGTGGCGCATGGTGCGTGGGGGAAAGGATCTCCGCCTCCGACTTGGGAAGCCGCCCCTCGCTCTTTCCGCCCGACTCCAGTGCCAGGACCTTCAAGCCAAGGCGCTCGCACTCGAGGGTTAGTGCAATCCCTGCAGGGCCTGTTCCGACAATGCAGATGTCGCAGTCGATTTCTTCGGGCGGCACCTCAGACAGCACGGTCATGGACGGGCTCCGCCAAACGGTCCATTCCAGATAAAGCCGCCGTCGTGCAATTGGTGATGAGTGGAACGCATGTGATAGTTTATGTTATTGCTTTTATTCTCTTTTTCCAACCTAGCTACTCGAGTAGCACTTGATAGCCTTCGATCAGCCCTCCGTCCTAGCTGAATTGCGATCGACACGAAATTGCTAAGTTACGGCAGGTGGGCACGCGCGGAGCTGGTGTATAGTTCGAAGTGCGTATGAACGGGAGTTCCAGGTGACGGCGCCAAGTCGCCCCTTCGTCAGCATCGTGATGCCGGCGCTCAACGAGGAGCGTTACATTGCCGATGCCATCTCGTCGATCCTCCCACAGCCGGGCTCGTTGGACTATGAGCTGCTCGTGCTCGATGGCGGCAGCAGCGACCGGACGCGCGAGATCGTGCACGCGCTGGCGGCACGACATACCGAGATCAGGCTGCTGCACAACGAGCGCCGCATTCAGTCGGCGGCCCTGAACATTGCCGCAGAGGCTTGCGATCCGCGCGCTGCGATCCTCGTGCGCGCGGACTGCCATGCCAAGTATCCCGCCGACTTCGCCGCACGCTGCGCCGATACGATGCTTGGCACCGAGAGCGCCTCCGTCGTCGTTCCCATGCGCGCCGTAGGCCGTCCGCCGGTCCAGAGGGGGATCGCGGCGGCGCAGAATAGTCGGCTCGGCAATGGCGGATCGCAGCATCGCATGTCGGGCCGATCGGGCTATGTCGATCATGGCCATCATGCAGCGTTCGACCGCGCGGTATTCCGCTCACTCGGGGGTTATGATGAGACCGCACCCTATAACGAGGATGCCGAGTTCGACGCCCGCCTGACGGCTTCGGGACGCCGCATATACCTCGATGGCTCTCTGACCATCGACTACTTTCCGAGAGCGAGCCTCCGCGCGCTGGCGCGTCAGTATTTCCGGCATGGCTGGGGCCGCGCTAATACCCTCCTCAAGCATGCCAAGACGCCGAAACTGCGCCAGATACTGCCCGTGCTGGTGTTGGCCGTCGTCGTTGCCGGGGTGCTATTGTGGCTCTTCGCGGGGCTCATCGCGCTGTTGCCGATGCTCCTTTACGCAGCGGCCTGTCTCCTGTGGGCGATGTTCCTGGCCGGACAGTCGAGGGATGCTGCCGTCCTGCTGGCGGCCCCTGCGGCCATCGTCATGCACATGAGCTGGGCTTGCGGGTTCGTGGTCCGCGTGGCCGAGCGCAGGCTGCCCGGTCTGGTCGCACGCCTGCGCGGCTTTGCCGGCGGAGCCCCCAAACGCGATGCCGGCAACAAGGCTTAAGAATGTTAACGCCTGGGCCGGCCACACCCGCAGGCGGGCTGCCGTATCCCGGAATGGCGCGAGCCTTGCATGAAAATCCTGCCTGTACGGCCCGCCCTCCGAGCAGAGCGGCCAAGAAGGCGATCTCCCAGTCGCGCGCAGGTTCGGCTAGGAATGGTTGATGACGAAGAGCTGAATGGGTTTGACACTATCGTGTTGTAACGTATCGACATGAAGCTGTCGGGCTGACGTTCGACGCACCTGCATTTGGTATTGAAGTTAATGAACGAGCCGGCAAGGCGCATGAATTTATCTGTCGCGGATCGTGCCTCGGGGAGTGGAGCAGGGGGAGCGCGCATGTCAGCAGTCGACCAGCCGGGCACCGGGCAGGTCGCCTCAACCCCGGTTCCGTTACTGATCGACCTGGATCACTCCCTGATCCGTACCGACCTGCTCATGGAAACGGCGCTGGCCTATGCTGGCGCCAATCCTCTTCGCGTCTTCCATCTCGCCGCATGGCTTCTGCGTGGGCGCGCTTTCCTCAAGAGGAAGCTCGCTGAGGCCGTCGATCTCGAGCCGGAGCTGATCCCGGTCAACGAGAAGGTGGTCGAGCTCGCTACAGAGGCAAAAAGTGAGGGGCGGCCCGTCTACCTGGTCACGGCCAGCGACGCGCTCATCGCCCAGAAGATCGCCGCTCGCTTCGCCTTCTTCGACGGTGTCATCTCGAGCGATGGCACGACCAACCTGAAGGGGAGCCGCAAGGCGGATTTCGTCACAGAGCATTTCCCCGAGGGCTATGACTATGTCGGCGATAGTGCCGCCGACCTTCACGTCTGGCGCAACGCGAGGAAGGTTATCGCCGTCGCTCCCGGCGCGGCCACGCTGCGTAAGGTGCAGGCGCTCGGCAAGCCCACGACCGTCATTGAAGGCAACTCGCGCATCCGCGCGCTGATCAAGGCTGCCCGTTTTCATCAGTGGGCAAAGAACACGCTGATCTTCGTGCCCGCTGTCTTGAGCGGCACGATCCTCGATCCCGTGACGGTGATCAATTGCGGGCTCGCCTTTCTGGCGCTCGGGTTCGTCGCCCTCGGCACCTACCTCGTTAATGATCTTCTCGACATCAATCATGATCGTCGTCATTGGTCGAAGCGCTTCCGGCCGATCGCCGCTGGCGATCTACCCATAGGCATGGCCATTGCGGCCGCTGTCGTGTCGATTGCGGGAGGCCTCGCGATCGGCGCGGCCGTGAGCCTTGGCGTGCTCGGGGCGCTGGTGTCTTACCTGGTGCTGACGCTCGCCTACTCGATGCATATCAAGCGCGTGGCGATCCTCGACGTGGTCGTGCTCGCGACGCTGTTCACGCTCCGACTCGCGATCGGCATTGCGGCCGCTGACGTGTTCGCATCGCCATGGCTCCTGGTCTTCTCCATGGCGCTGTTCACGTCGCTTTCGATTGCCAAGCGCTATACGGAAATCCAGCGCACGGCAGCCAAGGGCGATACGACCGTCTCTGGCCGCGGCTACATCACGGCGGATGCACCGCTCGTGCTCGGCCTCGGGCTCGCGACCGGAACAGCCTCAGTGCTTATCCTGGTGCTCTTCCTGATTTTCGATGCCTTCCAGCGCGACATCTACACCAATCCCCATTGGCTGTGGTTGTTCCCGATTGTCATCTTCCTCTGGATCGGACGGATCTGGCTGATCAGCCAGCGCGGCGAGCTGAACGATGACCCCGTCGTCTTCGCCCTCAAGGATCGCCAGAGCCTCGTTCTCGGTGTGGTGATGGCGGCGGCGTTCGTGCTCGCATGGCTTGGGGTGCCGCTGTGAACGCCTCTCCTGCCCATAGCCGGCTGATGAGGATGCCTCAGGGTGCCCGGTTTATTCTCGCGGGCGGCGGCGCGGCGCTGGTGAACTGGCTCGTGCGCTTTCCGCTGTCCTACATCATGCCCTTCGCTGGCGCGGTGGCGGTTGCGAATATCATCGGCATGGCTTGCGGCTTCGTGGCCTACCGCTTTTTCGTCTTCCCGGATTCGAACCGGCAGGTTGCCCATCAGGTGCGCGACTTCATCGTCGTCAACCTCGTGAGCATGGTCGTCGTCGTGTTGGTATCCGTAGTGTTTGCTGACTACGTTCTGCCCTTGCTCGGGTGGCGCTGGCAGATCGAGGCCATATCGCACGCCATGGGGATTGCCGCCGGGGCCGTGAGCAATTTCTTCGGCCACCGGCAGTTCAGCTTCGCCCGGCATTGATGGCAGGAACCGATTGGCGGACGAGAGCCGCCTCTGAGGACGGACAGTTCGGTTTGGCGACAGAGATCACGCTCCCGCAACTCAATGCCAAGGTCGATCCGGCGACGCCGGCCGTCGCCGCCTCGTGCGTCCGTTGCGTCCTTGGTGTGATCCTGATCGTTATCGGCTCGGTGCTCGTGGCGAGCATCGTGGATCATGTGGCGTGGTCGGCGAAAGGCTATGAACCCTCGCCCTATCACGGCAGCACCTTGCGGTCGCTGCGGGAGACGGCGCGTCCCGGTGTCTCTACGGCCGACTCCTGGAATCCTATGAACGAAGCGCTGCTGGTCGCGCGGTCCGCGGACGGCGATCGCCTGTATCAAAAGCTCTTCTTCGAGGCGAGGATCAAGTTCCAGTACCCGCCGACCAGTCTCGTCTATTTCGCCGTGCTCGAGCCGTTCGGGCTGACAACTCCGAACACGCTCGATCTGATTAACTTCGCCGTTTTCGCAGTCGGGTGCGTCTCGTTTGCGTGGCTGGTCCTGCTACTGCTCTCACCATCGGTGCATTCGGCGGCGCCGCGGCATTGGATGCTGGCGGCGCTGCTAGTGCTGGCGGCGGTGCTTTACTACCCATCGGTTCAGGCGCTCAAACTTGGCCAGATTCAAGTCTGGATTAACACCCTCTTCGTAGGGGCGTGCCTTGCGTGGCTCAGAGGGGCAAAGGGCACGGCAGGCGCGATGCTAGCCCTCGCAGCGACGATCAAGCCTCAGCTCGGCATTTTCCTGATTTGGGCCGTGCTGTGGCGCGAATGGCGATTTCTCAAAGGGTTTCTCGCGGCCGGCCTCCCGGTCGGTGTCATTTCGCTATTGTTGTTCGGCGTCCCCAACCACGTTGCCTACCTTGAGGTTCTCTCGTTTCTTTCGAGGCATGGCGAAGCCTACTTCGCCAATCAATCCGTTAACGGCCTCGTCCATCGTGCGCTCGGCAACGGTATCAATCTCAGGTCCGACAACACCCTCTTTGCGCCTGTCGATGCCCGCGTCATCGCAGCGACCTACGTCACGAGCTTCATCCTTCTGGCGATCGCACTCGCGCCGGCATTGAAGGCAGTCCCGCGCCGGCCCGGTATCGTGGACCTGGCGATCATGAGCCTTTGCGCGACTATTGCCTCGCCAATTGCCTGGGAGCACCACTATGGCGTGCTGCTGCCCCTGGCTGGCATCGCGCTGGCGCTGCTGTGCACGTCGGCCGCCCACCGCGTTGCGCTCGGGGTGCTTACCGTCAGCTGGGTGCTGACGGCGAACTACTTGCCAGTAGTGAACCACCTGAGCGGCACGTGGCTTAATTTCATCCAGTCATATCTCTTCTTCGCCGCTCTAATGTTGCTCGGGGTGCTTGTCTATCTGCGCAGGGAGATCGAGGGGTCGGATCGACCGCATGGCATAATGCCGCCCAGGATTTAGATGCGTTTACGACTTAATCAATTTAGGCGCTTCAATTGCGTAGGTTTTGTTCATGCTGACCACGTCCAGGCCAAGACTTTCCGTCGTGACGCCGTGCTTTAACGAGCAGGGCAACTTGAGCGAGCTTTATCGCCGCGTCACCGACGCGTGCAGGGCGTCGGTGGGCGACGACTACGAGATCGTCCTGATCGACGACGGATCCTCGGATGCGACGCGGCCGATCATCAGGGATCTGTCGGAGAAGGACCCCCACGTCGTCGGCGTGCTTCTGTCGCGCAATCACGGTCACCAACTCGCCCTTTCCGCGGGCCTTCACGTTTGTCGTGGCCAGCGCGTTCTTATCATCGATGGCGATCTCCAGGATCCGCCTGAGCTGCTCTCGGACATGATGGCACTCATGGACCGTGAGAAGGCCGACGTCGTCTATGGGCAGCGCGACGAACGACAAGGCGAGTCCGCCTTCAAGAAGTTCACGGCGAGCATGTTCTATCGCCTTCTGAACAGCCTGACGGACACAAAGATACCGGTCGATACGGGTGACTTCCGGCTCATGAGCCGCAGGACGCTCGATGAGCTCAACCGGATGCCGGAGCAGCACCGTTTCATCCGTGGCATGGTGAGCTGGATCGGCTTTCGCCAAATCCCGCTCCGCTATGATCGCAAGGAGCGCTTCAGCGGCGAGACGAAGTACCCCCTCAAGAAGATGCTGCGGTTCGCGATCGACGCCATATCCGGGTTCTCGATCCTTCCGCTGCGCTTTGCGACCTACCTCGGGTTCGTCTTCTCGATCGTGGGCATGATCTTCTTCCTTTACACGGCCTACAGCTACTTCTCGGGTATCGCTATCCAGGGCTGGACGACGCTCATGACCGTGGTGCTCATTCTCGGCAGCGGTCAGCTTTTCGTCCTCGGCGTCATAGGCGAGTACCTGGGCCGCCTGTATGTCCAATCCAAGAACCGGCCCCTCTTCATCATCGAGGAGGTCGTGCGCGCCGGCGATGCGGATGCGGGACACGAGCCCTCGCGCGAGCGCTCCTCGGCCGCCCACTAACCTCAGATCTGCTGCGCTTCAGAACGCCGTCGCGGCCACGCGGACGGCGTTCGCCATGAGCGTGAAGGTCAGGTTCTTGGCCGGCAGGAACGGCATCACCGACCCGTCGACGATGAACAGATTCTCGATGTCATGAGACTGGCAGGTCGGCGAAACGCTCCAGGCGCGCCGCTCGGTCGACATGGGAAGAGTGCCCGAGTAGTGCACGCTCGAACCCATCGGCCTGACGTGTGCCATGCCCGGAATGAGGGGCGCACCGAGGTCCCAGAAGAAGCCCCGCGCCGTCGCGCAGGCGGCCCGGATGGTCTCGTTCTCGCCTGGTGGCGGCCGGTAGCGGGCGGAGAGAGCAGGCCAGCCGTGGGCATCGACATGCTCGGGCGAGAGGGTGAGATAGTTCGTCTCCCGCCGCCAGTCGCAGAAGTTCAGATTGAGCACCGCGAGGCTCGACCGCAGCGCCTTGAAAACGCCGATGGACGACTTGAGGTCGAGCGGCAGTGAACGAAGGATCGGATGGGCGGTCGCCGTCTTCAAGGTGGTGATCTGCCCGTGGACGTAGCGATCCGGCGCGCTCGCTTCGATCCCGAAGGCGAGCTGGTGGTACTGGTAGGAGCGAGGATTGAAGCTGCGGCCGAGCATCGAAAGATTGCAGAACGGCGCGAGCACCTGCCGATTGTCCATGAGCCCCGTGAGCCGGACAATCTCTTTCCTAGACCGGTAGATTGAGCGCAATACGAGGTTCGACGTGGAGAGCGTACCGCAGGCGAGGACATAGGCGTCCGCCATGCGCCGCGTTTCTGCGCCGCCATCGAGATCATAGCTTACCACGTGCTCGATCGCGCCTGACGGCGCGAGCTCGAGATGGCTCGCAAAGACGTTCGGCACGTACTCGAAATTCGGGTAGGTGCGGCATTCCCTGAGGGTTAGGGACGGCGTGTAGAAGGCACCGTTCGGACATCCCCATAAGCATCGGCCGCAGTACCTGCAGGACTGCCGCGAGCCCTTCGGCGTTGAGAGGACGGCTTGCCGCGATCGCCCGAGGCGCGCCTTGTACTTCGCGCTCAGCCGTTCGCGCCGACGCTCGTAGGCCGCCAGAAGGCGGGCGCCGCTCTCGTCGAGGTCGAGCATCGGCTGGAGATGATCGTGGGGTGGAAAGCAGACCGAGAGATCATCCTGGCCGCCCGCGATGCCGATGCGTTCTGCGACCTCGCCGTAGTGAGGTGCCATGGCCTCATAGCCGAACGGGAACGCGGAAAGCTCGTCGTCATTCAGCGGATAGCTGCCGCCGGTCCAGCTTTCCGCGAGGCCGCCGGCGGCAAAGGATACGAGCGGGGAAAATCCGTCGAGACGCATGGCGAACGGCTCGGGCCGGTCGAACACGTAGTCCTTGGATGGCGGGAGGCCGTAGTACTCCTTGTCATTGCCAGGCTCGGGGGCGGGCAGGCTGATGGACTCGAAATCGGGCCCCAGGAAGTATCCGGCGGGATCGTCGAGCTGCTGCTTCAGGCCGAGAAAGTCTGCGTCGGGCAGCGCGATGGCAGGGCGCGCGCGCCCGACATCAAGCATCACCACCTGATGGTTCTTGCGCAGGGCGGTCAGGGCGAAATGCACGCCGCTCGGACCGGAGCCAACGACGAGGATTTTCACTGTGCCGACCTCGCGCGGGGAGCGGAGCGCGCCGTCAGAGCGCAGTAGAGCTTGGTCGGCAGCAGGACAGCGGCACCCAGCAACAGCGAGAGCCCGGAGACCATACCGTGGCCGGCGAGCGTGAGCAGCATGGCCGCGAGCGAGCGTGTCTCGACACGATCGAACGCCGCGTACGTCGGTGCGACGTGCTCGAGGATTGCCGTCAGAACGATGAGCTTCCTACGCAGGATCCCGCGCCGATGAAGTAGACCACAGTAGGCGTCGGCCGCGCGCGCGGTGATGCGGTTGCTGCGCGCGAGCCGAACTGTCGTCCGGTCGAAACAGGAGAAATCCTCATCGAAGGCGAGGCCGTGGACATGCGTCGCCCTCGCATACTGCGCCTCGATGTAGGCGTTTGGTGCTGTGCCCACGAGATAGGTCGTCAGCGCCCGGCACTCGTCCTGGAGCGTACGCTGGGCCTGATCCGTCAACGGACGCGTCTCGCGCCGCACCTTCTCCCTGCCAATCCCGAGACCGTCATCACCCGAACGCCCCTGATCCACGAGTGTCGTGATCAGCTCCTCGGTGCTTGGCATGGTCGCCTGCAGCTCGGTCTGCAGCCAGTTCGGGGCCGCGATGCTGTCATTGGCGAACACGGCGAGCTGCCCGGCCGTCACCGGCATCAGCGGTCTCGCGATGGGCTCCATGGCAGCCAGCATCAGGCGAACCGGCCCGAGTGGAATGCGGAGCAGCTTGCCGGGCTTGTCGCGCACGGCCTGCTGTGTGAGTGCGAGGAAAGCGCGAAATGCGAGCGGTCGGGGCCCGCCGAGCTCCAAGACTTCGCCTTTGAAGCTTTCGCTCTCGACGAGCCTGACAAGCCCGCGGACGACGTCATCGACGTGGATCGGCTGGACCGACACCGGTCGCGCTCCCTCGAATAGCGGGACCACCGGCAACTTCGTGATCTTGAGCAGCGTGTTCCAGATCGGTGATTTCTCGCCAAGCACCAGGGTCGGTCGGACGATCACGAACTCGAGGCCGCTCTCGCGCACGAGCCGCTCGGCCTCGGCCTTCGTCTTGGCATAGGAGTAGTAGCTCTGGTCGGCATAGCCGGCCGCGATCGTGCTCACGTGCAGGAACCGGCGCACGCCCGCGGCCTTGCACGCTTCGATTAGCACGCGTGTGCCTTCGACGTTGACGCGCTCATAGTCCTTGGGTGTGGCACGGCCCGTGGCAGCGGCAAGATGGACGACGGTTTCGCAACCCCGGAGCGCATCCCGATAGGTAGCCGGCTCGAGAAGATCGCCGGTGATCTCCTGAGGGCCACCCACTTGGGAGGTTACGCCGAGGCGTGGGCGTCGCGTGAGGACCTTGAGAGAATAGTTGGCTGAGGGCGCCAACTTTCGAACCAGACCTTGACCGATGAAACCACCGGCTCCCGTGACAAAGATCGATTGCGGCATGAACCCTTCTCTCGGCCGGCCGGTGCGTCGTTGACACTGTCGCGCCGATAAAGCCGTACCCCTTTTATTTCGTTGACTGTGAAATACGTGTGAACTTGATCCCAGTACGCCGGCAGGCAATGGAGAGACGCCACAGCCGCGCATGGGCGCCGCCGAAGCATATGCTACACTACGATTGGCGTTGTCGGGAGCAAGAGAGCGGGGCATCCGTGCAAAAAGCTAATGCGGATGAAGGCAATGCAACGTCGGGAGGAGAGCCCCCGGTGGAGGACGGCCCGCCTGTTGCTGGCACGCGCGCCGGACTCGAAGTTCTGGGCCGGCAGTTCTCGCGTTTTCTGGCTGTTGGCGTCGTAACGACGGCCGTGCACTACGGCGTTCTGATCGCGTTGGTCGAGGCCTTCGACATCAATCCGGTGCTCGGCACGACCGCAGGGTTCGTAGCGGCAGTTTTCGTAAGCTATATCCTGAACCGCCGTTACACCTTTGATGCGCGCCCTACCTTTGGTCCTGGTCTGCTCAAGTACTACGCCTCCGTATCCATGGGTCTCGTGATCAATGCCGGGCTCATGGCCCTGCTTACGGGCTGGAGTGTGAACTATCTGCTGGCGCAGGTCGTCGCGAGTGGCGCGGCACTCATCTGGAACTTCTTTGCCGCCCGCTTTCTTGTCTTCCGGGGCTGAAGAACGCGGGACTTTCATCTCGCGCTACCAGATGGGCAGGGGCTTCAGGTACTCGAAATCGTTCATCAGCAGGATGATGCGCCAGACATTCCAGGCGATGGCGATGGCGATGAGCCCGCCGAGCAGGGATCTCGCAGGCCCCTTCAGCGACGCCCAGTAAATTGCAGCCAGCATGACAAGCGGGGGGAGGAAGCCGACGATCCCGACCACGGCCCAGATCAGTAGCAGGCCATACGCCTCACGCACGCGTGGAACGGCATAGAGAAGTCCCAGGATCATCGGTGGAACGAGCAGCCATCCAGTGTGATGGGCGAACTGCTGCCACAACGCGAGCACCGAGGGATAGACGAAGCCGCCCTGCTCCACGCGCGTCAGGTTCACGTCGGTGACCTTGTTGAGCCGCCACCAGATGTGGGACTTGAGATGATCCTGAATGAAATCCCCTGGCGCCACCAAGAGGCCATAGGCGGCGAACGTCATCCATCCCGCGACGAAGCCGGTGCCGATCAGCAATCCGGCAATGACGTACGGGCGCGCCAGGAGTGTCCGCACGAAATGCTGCAGCCCGCCGCTGACGAGGGACGGCAGATCGAGCAACGCCTTGATCCCCGCGTGGAGCGGTGCGGCCATGGGCAGGAGCAGGAACTTCTGGTCCGTCCAGCCGCCGAGGAAGGCCGCCGCCCAGGTCGATCGCCTAATGGATGCGTGCGTCCCGATCATCCCGCGTTGTGGCAGCAGTCCGCTGGTCAGGAGATAGAAATAGGCGCCGCTGAGCAGGAAGAAGTTCGTCACCGCGAGATAGCCGCCGTATGAGGTGCGCACGTAGATCTCGGGTAGCGTCATGTACATGACGCAGGCTCCGAGCGCGGCGACGCGTGAGCCAGTCATGAGAAAGACCAGGAAGCCCATGGGAAAGAGCGTCAGCGCACCAAGGAAGATGTTCGGCGTTCGTGTTGGCAGCAGCACCGGGTCCTTTTCGAACTGTGCGTAAGCCTTGTTCCACTGCGCCTCGATTGTGCCGGCGCTCGGATCGCCGCGCACGGCAATGGACGCCTCGTGGTGATATTTCAGGCGGCCGAGGTCTTCGGAAATGAGCGCAGACTCACCGATCCAGACGTGCAGAAGTAGGGGATGTGCGAAGAAATAGCTCGTCTGCCGGTTGGTCACCATCGTTGGCGCGAGCTCGTGCATCAGCCCATAGGCCGTGCCCTGCGTCTCCATATCCTGGTCTTCGAGCGCAGGTACGAAATACGCCGCGCCGAGGTAGCTTTGCAGGAGAAACAGCGCCGCGATCGCCGAGATGAGGCGCGGCATCGGGTCGGCGAAGGGATTGGCGTCGAACCATCCTTTGCGGTGACCGAGCAGGATGCCGGCATTCGTCATCAGGGCGAGGATGATCAGGAACGCTGACCGATGGGCGGGCGCCCCGACCAGAATCAGGATCAGTATGACTGCCAAGGCCGCCACGAGCGATGCGAGGGCCGCACGAAACAGCACGACGACTGCGTCGCCCCGGCGATGATCGGTCCAGGCAAGCCCCGGGACGAGTAGCAGGATGGCGCCGACGACCAGCGTCTCGATGGGTGAGGGCAGCCAGCCGTTGAGCAGTAGGGCGGCAAGAAATGGGAGGTTCGAGAGAACGATCCTGGGGATCATGCCGGAGGACCAGAATGTCTCGACGGCGGCCCCAGTCTCGCCCAGGCTCTTCTCGCTGCTCATGCCTCGGACTGTCCTTCGCAAATGCCGGGATGTCGGCCGGCAGGAGCCGTCGCACCATTATAGAACAATGAATGACACCTTGCGGCTCATTCATGCACACATTCGTCACAACCGGATGGCCCGTATCTGTCCCCTGCAACGCGGGGGCCGGGAAGTCCGCAACCATCTGACGGCCCTCGGCTTGCTAGTGATGCAATGCGTTGGTACAGCACATTTTATCGTACATACTGCAGTGCATGGCTTCGGAAAGGTGAACGATTGTGCTTCCTTCTCGTCGATTCTGGAGATCCGAGACCGTTTCCGGCCTTCCTTCGGACGCGTCCGACGTGGTCATGATCGATGGGTGGATCCTTCGTCGTGAGGACCTGAAGAAGGCCCGTGTCGATGCTGCTTGACGCGGAGCAACGGCAGGACGACTGGTTCAGGGACATCGTATTCGACGTTTGTGTCTGTGGATCCGGACCTGCGGGGATCACGCTCGCTCGGAAATTAGCGGCAAAGGGATGGACAGTCGGTCTGTTCGAGAGCGGCGATCTCGAGTTGAAGATCGATTCCCAGGAGCTTTCGGAAGGCCCGAACGTTGGCCTCGATTACTTCACCCTCGACAGCGTCCGACTGCGTAAACTCGGGGGGACATCCGGTCACTGGACAGGTGTGACGCATCCCTTTGAGACCTACGATTTCGATACCCTTCCCCATCATCCGCTCAGCGGCTGGCCCATCGCGCGGACGGATATCGATCCCTTTGCCGACGAGGCTGCGCGCATCCTTGACCTCGGGGCCTGGGAGCCGGTCGCTGACATGTTCGAGGGGGCATCGGGCAGACTCAAGCCGATCTCCTTTCGCTCGAGCACCCCGATTACGCGATTTGGCGAGAAGTACCACGAGGAGCTAAAGTCATCCAAGATTCGCACATATCTCAACGCCACGCTGGTCGACCTCGAGCTTGATCCGAGCCTGGGCTCGGTCTCGAGTCTGATCTTCCGATCCTATGAAAGCGACAAGCCCTTTACTGTTCGCGCGAAGCATGTCGCACTCTGCCTCGGTGCGGTCGAGAACGCTCGCTTCCTTCTCAACGCGAACCGGCAAATCAGCGCCGGCATCGGGAACCAGCACGATCTGGTGGGCCGTTACTTCTCGGAGCATCCCGTTTTCCAGGTCGGCTCCATCGTGCTGCGGAGCGTCCCACGGCACGGCCCGGTCCTGCACTACATTCCCTCTCGGGACATGATGCTCAAGGAACAGTGTCTGAACTTCGTACTGTCGATCCCGAGCACCGTGGAGGCGACGCACAAGAGATGGATCCGAGAGGCCGTATGCACGGCCGGCGTGACGCAACGCCTCGTCCAGTCGATCATCGGGCGACCGTTCCAGTGCTACGATCAGAATGTATGGGTGGGTTTCGAGCAGTCGCTCAACCGGGACAGCCGCGTGATGTTGTCCAATAAAGCCGACCGGTTTGGCCAGCGCCGCGCCGTGCTCGACTGGCGATTCAACGAGCTCGACTTCCACACCATGCGAACGTCATTCATCGAGTTTGGACTGGTTGCAGGCCGAAAAGCCGCAACCGCCTGGTATCGACAAAGATGTCGTCGGCTCCTTTCACAACATGTGCACGACGAGGATGAGCGAGAATCCACGTGAGGGCGTGGTGGATCGCGACTGCCGTGTGCATGGCCTTCAGAACCTCTATATTGGTGGCAGTAGCGTTTTCGCGACGGGCAGCTACGCGCATCCGACGTTCACGATTGTCCAGCTCGCGCTTCGCTTGGCAGAGCACCTCGATGGGAAACTGCGCTCATGAGTGGCTTCAGCGCTCCGATGGGGCTCGGTCTCGATGCGGGTGACGCCGCAACTCTCGTGGCGCGAGGGACCGAAAGTTGGTCACGCGCGGAGGTGCGCGCGCAATCCGATGCGCTCGTCGAGATCTTCAAGAATGCGGATGTGACCCAGGCGATGGTGTGCAGCGACAGTCCGCTCGACATCATCCGTGCGATCGACGCAAGTGCGCGGGCCGGCGTCGATCTCTATATCGCCCATACGACGATACCGGCCGAGCAGGTCGCCGATATCGTCGCCACATACGGTATCACGTACCGCATCGGTGAGGCCGACGAGCATCTCTCCAAGACGCGCCCAGCCACATCGGCGTCGGGGCGCATTCATCTCATGACCTCCGGGACGTCCGGCACGCCGAAGATCGCGGCGCATACTCTCGATTCGCTCGTGAGCCGCGCTCGCGCGACGGCCGATCACCCCGCCAACCGAGCGGCCAGATGGCTGCTTACCTACCAGCCGACGGGCTTCGCCGGTATCCAGGTCATTCTGACTGCGACCGTCACGAAGGGCATGGTCGTGGCGCCAGTCGAGCGCACGCCGCGCGGCTTCTACGACGCGGCCCTGCACTGGAATGTTACGCAGGTCAGCGGCACGCCGACGTTCTGGCGCTCCTTCCTCATGGCTGGCAAGACGGCATCGCTGTCACTGCGCCAGATCACGATGGGCGGTGAAGCGGCGGACCAGGCGACGCTGGACCGCGTCAAGGCGGCGTTTCCTTCTGCGCGCATTACCCATACGTATGCATCGACCGAAGCCGGAGTCGTATTTGCCGTACATGACGGCCTCGAGGGCTTTCCATCCTCATATCTCGGCCAGACGGCACACGGCATCGAACTCAGGATCCGCGATGGATACCTCGAGATCCGGACGCCAAATCGGATGCAGGCGTATGTCTCGGAGAACGCGCAGCCCTTGCAGGACGATGGCTGGCTTTCGACAACGGATCAGTGCGAGATCGTCGGCGATCGTGTCTACATCCTGGGGCGTGCAGACAAGACGATCAATGTCGGCGGCTACAAGGTCTATCCTCTCGCGATCGAGAAGCTGATTCTGAGCCAGCCGGGTGTCGACGAAGCGCGCGTCTACGGCGTGTCCAATCCCATCAGCGGCGCGTTGGTCGCCGCGGATGTGGTGTTGTCGGCAGGCGAGGACCCTGCCGCTGCACGGCCGCGCATCCTCGCCGCGTGTCGCGCGCAGCTGGCGTCGTTTCAGGTGCCGCGGGTTCTGAAGATCGTGGACAAGATAGCGACGGGTGCATCGGGAAAGAAGGCCTAGCGGAATGGGAAGCCGGCATATCATGGTCACGGGTGGCAGCCGCGGTCTCGGCGCTGCATTTGTCGAAGCGCTGCTCGCCGACGGATACCGGGTGTCCACCTGCAGCCGCTCGAAGCCTGCCCGGCTCGCGGCACTTCTCGATCGTCCCGAGTATGCATCGCGCTTTTATTGGGCGCCGTGCGAGGTAGGCAATGCCGATGACGCCAATCGCTTCGTCACGGACGCGATGCAGTGGGCCGGTGAGGATGGCATCTACGGGCTCGTCAACAACGCGGGCGTGGCCCAGGCCGGCATCCTACCTGATCGGCGCTATTCACTTTGCCCGTGCGGTCTCCGAGCACATGATCCGCCAGAATACCGGCGGACGGATCATCAACATCAGCTCGATTATTGGAAGTCGCGGCTACAATGGGCTCGCCGCCTACAGCGCGTCCAAAGCCGGCATGGATGGCCTGACGCGTGCGCTTGCCCGTGAGCTCGGGCGCCGGCGCATTACGGTCAACAGCATCGGCCCCGGCTATGTGAAGACGGAGATGTCGGCAACGCTGACGCCGCCCCAACTCGCTCAGATCGTCAATCGTACGCCACTCGGGCGGCTTGCGTCCGAAGACGACATCACAGCCCTGCTTCGCTTCCTGCTGAGTGACGGCGCCGGCATGATCACCGGCCAGGTCATCCTCGTCGACGGGGGCGTCAGCTGCTGAGGCGTAAGGTCGGCCGTCGCGACGGCGGCCGCGCTACTTGATGTAGAGCTTCGCGAGCTCACCCGCCGTTTGAAATTCGATGAAGCCATCGGCAAACGGGTCATGCCCGGCGACGTCCTCGAGCTCGCGCACGAGTACGGCGAGGTCCAGCGAGTCGATCCCGACCGTACCATCGAGAAGAGCCGTATCGGCAGTTATGGGGCGCGCGTCGAGCCCTTTGTCGGCCAGGATACGCTGGACGATCTCGCTGATCTGCCCAAGAATCTGCTGTTCGTTCATTAGGTAGTCTCTCCAATCCGTCGAAGTTCTAGGGACAGCGCACGCGCGCGCCCAATGTGGCTTGCAGGTCGTCGATCATCTTCTGCGTTCTCAAGGGCCGACCGCGTCCATTCAAATGATACACGGTATCGAAGAACAGGCTCTGGTCATAAGTGAAGTCCAAAGGACGGCTCGGCGCGATCAGCGGCGGACTTGATTTGATCATGGTATCGAACTGGACCAGAACATTTTGCAGCTTGTCGTACGCTTCACGGATGAATGGCGTATAGGAGACGATAACCGGCACGCCGCGCTTCTGCATCTCCTCGGCGAAGCCGCGCATCTGCGCAATCATCTCCGGATTGATCGAGGCGCCTTCGGGCACGACCGCACCCTCGCGGGAAAAAGGCCAAACGACGCCGAGGTGGCCGATGATATCGCCCTCCGGCGTGAAGCTTTTCAGCGACTCGATCTCATTCATGTCGGCCGGGCCAGTGACCTCATAGGACTTGCCCGTCAGAGGCTCCTTGACTGTCTCAATGGCCTCCGAGATCAGCCGCATGAGCTTTGCCTGCGCAACTGTCGGAATGGCGCTGATGGCCTGCAGCTTCTGTTCGAATGACAGGTACGAGAAGATCTTGGGATAGGCCTTCGTGATGGCCAAGTGGCTGGCCGGCGTGCCGTCGACGGACTTGAAGAGGTTGTCGTACTCGAAGGAGAGCACGACGATGTCGGAAGGGTTGATGTGAGCCTTAACCTCTTCGAGCAAGTAGCGGACGCCGAAGTATCCGTTCATGCCCATGTTGACGACGGGGCATCCCGTCGCCTGTTGGATCATCTTGCTGTCGACGCCGTAGGAGAGGTTCGAGCCGCCGACGAGCACGATCTTTCGCGTATCGAGCTGCTCGAGGCGTTCGTGCTTCAGCCCAATGCCAAGGCTGTAGTCGTTCTTCTCGGGAACGAGAAAGACGATCGCCGCTGCGGTCGCGAGCACCGCGGTAGCCAGGATGACGAGCTGCACGCCGAGACGCAGGGGACCGTTCAGCCCACCACTGTCCGGTGCGGCCGCTGATGTGGTCTCTTTGGTCACGATTGTGGGTGGCGCATCCATGTCAGAATCTGAAGTAGAGGAATGGCTGATCCGCGTGAAGGACGCCGAGGACCAGAACGGACGTTGCCCCAGCATAATATAGGCCCCAGCGGAGCCAGGAGCGATCGGCCAGAAGCGCGCGGACCCTGTCCTTGTTGCCGAGCAGCACATCCGCCGCAATGACGATAGCGATGCCGATCAGGGCCAGGAGGAAGCCTGGCTGGTTCGGTCCGACCAGTTCCTTCAGTCCTTCGATGGGGGCCGTCCAGCCGGTGTGAAGATTGGTCGTGATATAGACCGCGTCAGCCACGCTGTTCGCGCGGAACCAGATATAGGCGAAGCACACGAGCAGGAAGGTCGTCGCGATCTTGACCGTCCGGTGAAGTGCTGGGTACTTCGTGAGGCCGATCGCGCGGACGAAGTTGTTGCGCTGCTTCTGCAGCAGAAGAGATGTGACGATGTAGGTGCCGTGCAGCACCCCCCAGATAACGAACGTCCACTGGGCGCCATGCCAGATGCCGCTCACGACGAACGTCACGAAAAGGCCGGCCAGCATCATCGTATAAAACTTGATCTTGAACCGCTTCTGTCGCGTGAGCGGCGTGTAGACGTAGTCGGTCAGCCAGGACGTCAGTGAGATGTGCCACCGCTTCCAGAAATCCTGGATCGATGTCGCCATGTACGGCCGGTCGAAATTGCGCACCAGATTGAAGCCGAGGAACGCCGCCGTGCCGAGGGCGATATCAGTATAGCCGCTGAAATCGCAATAGAGTTGGAAGGCGTACATGAAGGTCGCGAGCGTGAGCGTGACGCCGTCCGCGGCGTGCGGCGCGTTGTAGACTGCGTCCACATGTGGTGCGATCCGGTCTGCGACGACGGCCTTCTTGAAGACTCCCCAGAGTATGAGCTGAAGGCCGAAGACCGCCTGCTCGTACTTGAAGTCAGGCGGTGCGTGAAGTTGCGGCAGGAGGTTCTTCGTCCGCTCGATCGGCCCAGCGATCAGCTTGGGAAAGAAGAGGACGTAGAGCGAGAAGATGCCGATGTGGCGCTCGGCCTGTGTTCCCCTGAACACGTCGATCAGGTAGCCGATCAAGAGAAAAGTGTAGAAGGAGATCCCGATGGGGAGAAGGATGCTGACGCTCGGGATCGGGTAGCTGAGGCCTAGAAAGTCGAATGCCTGGCGGAAGGATTCATTCAAGAAGCCCGTGTATTTAAAGACCGCCAGATTGGCGACGAGGAGGCAGACGCCGACCGTCAGCAGGGATTTTTTCCTGCCTTGGTCGGGCGCGCTCTGAATGCGAAGCCCGAAGTAGTACGTGACGAAGGCCGCGGCGAGGATCTGGGCGACAAAGAGCGGTTCGGCAGCGCCGTAAAAGTACAGGCTGGCCGCCAACAGCCACATCCAGCGCACGTGTTTCGGCAGCAGGTAGTAGACGACTGCGACGATCGTAAAGAAGATCGCGAACTCTCGGGAAATGAACGCCATGGCGAGTTATCGTCTCATGGACGTGGCGCTTCCGACTCAATCCGCCTTGCCTCTGCAAATTGGTACACGGTCGCCCTCGAGAGTTCGGAATTGCTACAAAGGCCGCCAGCTGCTGACCGCGCGGCCGTCACCATAGTACTGCTGCACATCCCGAAAACGAACTGCCCTAACCTTAAAGGGTAAAGCAGGCTTCGGATCCAAGTCAATGCGCTGATCGCATTGACAATTTCCTTAGTGCGGATCGCCTGTCACCAGCCGCCCCTCCGCGAGGAGAGGCGCCCACCTCAGACCGGCGCCGACACGAGATCTTGCAGCCATCTTTCATTACGGAACATGGCGTACTGTTCAGCCCGCAGTCGGTCGGCCAGTCGTCCGGGCGGCAGCTCGACATCGTCATACTTGAGGACGCTGTCCTTCGAAATATCGCCCTTCAGCTTGCAACCTTCGACCAGCCCTTCTGGCAAGTATCGTCCGCTGGACATCTCCTCGACGTTCGCGGCTTCGCCGTAAGTCATGTACATGCCGGAGTTGTCCAGCACCTCTCCGGCCTTGAGATCGCGCTTGGCGACCGCACAAACTTCGACGACCGGACCGCCGAGCGGCGGCGCAACATTGTCACGGAACAGGGCGACGCGTGCGATGGCGTTCGGCACTTCGAAGTGAACCAGGTGGTAGGGCGTGAAGAATGGATAAAGGGGACCAGGCCCCATCTTGTACAGATTGAGATAGTGCCGCTGCTTGGGATCGGTGTGCTCTGCCAGGACGTAGACCTTGGTCAGCGGCGTGCCGACGACATAGTCGATGATGCCGCCCAGTGCGCGCGCCTCGTCGACGTCGTACAACTCACCGATCCTCATCACGTCGCCGCGGTATTCCAAGCCCCGCGACATGCCGCGAGAGCGAACCTTGAACCCCGTTGCATTCGCCACGATCGCCTGCTCGAAGCTGATCTTCGAGCCGTCGGCGAAGCTGGTGACCATCGCCGGGTTCTGGCCCCACTGCTCCGCAAAGCCTTTCTGCGTCGTTGGATTGCGATAGGGATCCTGCAGGCCCTTGACGTTTCCGATAACGCGCGGGATCAGGCCGAGGCCCTTCACCCAGCGTACGAGGTTCATCTGTACGCCCGGCTCGTCACCCTCGCACGCGGAAAGAATGACACCATGTTTGCGCGCATACGTCTGTAGGATTGGACCGATGGTGGCGTCGATCTCGGCATTTAAGAGCACGACGTCCTTGCCATGCTTGAAGGCCTCCAGCGCCAAATGCGCCCCGAACTCGACCGATCCAGTCGCGTCGACCACGACGTCCACGTGCTCCGAGCGCGCGATCAGCATTGCATCTGCTGTCGCAGCCGGCCGTCCAGCCGATATCTCCTTGTCCAGCGCGGCTTGGCTTTCCACGATGCGCGCATCCTCGAAGCCCGAATAGCGCAGGACATCGAGTGCGCGCTGCGGCTTGCGGTTCGAGATTGCGGCGACGCGCATGCCCGGAATGCTGTGCGCGATTTGGTTGGACAACCCCTGGCTCATAAAGCCCGCCCCGACGATGCCTACTCTGATGGGGCGGCCTTCGTCCTCGCGCCGCTTGAGTGCGGTATCGAGCATGTGCATTTTTAACTCCCGCTACTGGGCCTTCTGCAGTGTCCGCAGGGGCCTACCCCTCACCCTGCGCTCATGCGGCGCTTCACCTCTGCCTCGATCGTGTCGAGCGGAGCGAACTTCTGATCTTTCTCTGAAACCACCGTGACAGGGAGTGGCCAGCGCAATCCGAGCTTCGGGTCGTTGTACATCAACCCACCCTCAGCATTCGGCGTATAGAACTCGCCGACGAAGTAAGTCGTGTCTGTATCGTCCCGCAACACCTGGTAGCCGTGAGCGAAGCGTTCCGGCACGAAGAGCGCGCGCTGGTTGTCCTCGGTCAGCTCGACTGAGATGTGCTGCAGGTATGTGGGGCTCTCGGGCCGGAGATCGACGATGATGTCGAGTATGGCGCCCTTGGTGCAGCGGACGAGCTTCGTCTCGGCCGCGGGCGGGTATTGGAAGTGCATCCCGCGCAAGGTACCCTTGAGGCGATTGTGTGCGATGTTCGCCTGGGCGATGACCGGCTTCAGACCGTGCGCCTTGAATTCTTCTTGACAGAAGGCGCGCGCGAAGAACCCCCGCTCATCCGAACGGCGCTCGATATCGAGGATGAAGGCCCCTTTAAGCTTAGTTTCCGTGAAGATCACGAACTGCGTCTCCTGAAATTGACTTAACGCATACTCTCGGATCGCCCGTCTTCCCATTTGGCGTCGAGTTTGCATCCACGCTTAGCAGCTTCCGGGCCAGATTGGCAGCCAGGATAACGGGTAAGTTTGATCCGACGGACGCCTAGTTTGCCGCTTGCCCTACCAAGGGAGATCATATTAGTGAATCTTACATATGCTTCTATGAATGACTTGCCGGCGGCCAGATGTTGGGCATGATTGCGCGCGGCTCTTGAGAGGGGATCCCCATGAAAGTCGTGCTTTTCTGCGGTGGCCTCGGCACGCGGATCCGGGATTATACAGAAAACGTACCCAAGCCTATGATCCCGGTCGGAAATCATCCGATCCTGTGGCATATAATGCAGTATTATAGCCAATACGGGCATCGCGATTTTGTTCTTTGTCTCGGATACAAGGCGAATATTGTTAAAGATTATTTTTCTAAAGTTAATCCCACGACATATAGCGACTGCGTCATTTCGGATTTCGGGACGAAAATCGAGCTTATCGGCGAGCAGCCGCCCGATTGGCGCGTTACACTCGTCGACACCGGAATTTGGCGCAATATCGGCGAGCGCTTGATGGCGGTGCGTCATCTAGTGAAGGATGAGGAGGTCTTCCTCGCGAACTATAGCGACGGCCTCTCCGATCTGCCGCTTCCCGAGATGATCGAGCGCTTCAAGGCGAGCGGAAAAGTTGCGTGTTTCGTCTGCGTGCGCCCGCCTTTCAACTTTCATCTGGTGGAATTCGATGCGCAGGGCACTGTCGAGCGCCTACGCGCCAATACGGAATCCGAAACCTGGATCAACGGCGGATATTTCATCTTCCGCAAGGAGATATTCGATTACATCCGCGACGGCGAGGAACTCGTACTCGAGCCCTTCAGCAGGTTGATCGAGGCCGGTCAACTCTATGCCTACAAATACGAGGGGTTCTGGCGTGCGATGGACACGCTGCGCGACCGACAAGTGCTCGAGGAGATGGCTGAGCGTGGCAACATGCCATGGCGCCTCTCGAATGAAAGACCACGGTCATGATGCCGTTCAAGTTGGGTGGTGCAGGCAGTAGGCTTTCCGTCCTATGCCTTGGCGCTCACTCCGACGATATCGAGATCGGCGCCGGAGGCACCCTGCTCTCGCTGATCGCAGAGGGCATCGAACTCGACGTCCTGTGGTGCGTCATGAGCGGGTCGGCAGCGCGCAAGACCGAGGCTGAGGACGCAGCACAGGACTTCCTAGCCGGTGCCCGAACGCCGCGGGTCGAGGTGATGTCGTTCAAGGATGGCTCCTTTCCGGCGCAGTATGAAGGCGTCAAGGCGTGGTTCGAGGAACTCAAGACGCGCGTCCAGCCGGATCTCATCCTGACGCACCGGCGCGACGACCGGCACCAGGACCATCGCGAGGTCAGCCAGCATACCTGGAGCACATTCCGAAACCACACGATCCTGGAATATGAGATCCCCAAGTGGGACGGCGACATCGGTCAGCCCAACACCTACGTGCCCCTGCGTGCCGAGATCCTCAACCGCAAGATCGAGCTCCTGATGAAGCACTTCGGGACACAGCGATCCAAGGCTTGGTTCGACTATGAGGTTTTCCGAGGGCTCGCACGTCTGCGCGGCATGGAGTGTGTCGCGCCTGAGCGCTACGCCGAGGCTTTCGTTGCGCGGAAACTGGCGTTGGCGGTTGCTTCATAGCTTAGTGGGTGGCGGATCTCGCCGCGAGGAGTCATGCCGGAACCGCTCCGCATAGCCGTCGTCATCCCCTACTATCAGGAGCAGCGAGGCGTGCTCGCGCGCGGCCTTGTGTCGATATTCGCGCAAGTCGTCGCGCCTTCTGTTCGGATCGACGTATTTGTTGTCGACGACGCCTCGCCGGTCGATCCGGCAGGGGATATTGTCGACGCAGGTGCAGCGCCTGCGCACGTCACCGTCAGGATACTGCGGCGTCCCAACGGCGGGCCGGGTGCGGCGCGCAATACGGGTCTCGACGCGGCTACGGCAGATCACGAAGTGGTGGCGTTTCTCGATTCGGACGACGTCTGGCGCAGCGACCACCTTGCTCGCGCGCAGATCGGATTGAAAACGGGGGCTGATCTCTACTTCTGCGACTTCACCAGCCCGGATCATCGCGACGGCTACCTCCAGTCCACGAAGCTCTATGCCGATTTGACAAGGGGCGGCGAGGCGGGAAGCACCGCGGTATCCCACGGCGCGGACGTCTGGAGTTGCGAGGGTGCGCGTCTTGCCGAGTGGACGATCCGCGAGTATCTGGCCCAGACATCCACCATCGTCTATAGCGTGGCGCGGCTAGGTCACATTCGATTCTCCGAGCATTTGCGCCTCGCGGGTGAGGATCACCTGTTCTTTCTCGATCTTGCTGTCGGCGCGACGCGCGCCTCACTCTCGCTCGAGCGTGAAGTCGAGCGCGGTGCAGGTATCAACGTCTATGACAGCGCGCGGACGTGGGGCGATCCGCGCGACCTCCGCCGCCGGATCTACAATCTTGGGGCGCTGAGGCTCATGAGCACGCGGGCTGCTTGGAACGGAGCGACGAGGCAACTGCTCGACGATCGCCTCGCTCAGTCACGAAGAGTGGTCAGCTTCCTGCTCGTGCGGCAGATGTTCACATTCCGCAGCGTGCCTCTCGCGGCGCTGCGCATGGCATGGAGCTGTGACAGGCGCACGGCTCTTCTGTTTCCCTTCGGCGCTGCCGCATTCCTGGCGACCAAGCTCGTCGGCAGGGCCGGCCTTAACGAAAGTGAAATCGAGAAGTAGACAGTCGGCATTCATATGCTGGATAGCTACCGTCGACCTGTCTGGTTGTTGTAGTTATTCTAGCTTATTTATCGCAGTTGTTGCGCATCTGGCGCCGGCAGCCGGATCGGTTGGTCAGATCGGATCCCGAGCAAGAAAAATGAGTCCAGCGGCACCTCTCGTTGCAGTTGTTACGCCCGTCTACAATGGCGCCAAATATCTCGCTGAGACCATGGCGTGCGTACAGGCGCAAACCTATCCGCACCTTGTCCACGTCGTTCTCGACAATGCCTCGACGGATGCGACCCCGGAGATCATACGGTCGTTCGAGAACCAGCGCGTACCGCTGATCACGGCGCGCAATAACGCGACCGTGCCGTTTGCGGAGAATTGGGAGCGCTCGCTCGCTCTCGTGCCGGCAGAAGCCGCCTACTTCCGGCTGCTGTGCGCAGACGACAAGATGACCGCGAATGCCATCGAGCGGATGGCCGAAATCGGTCTCGCCAATCCGAATGTCGGTGTGATCGGCTGCGGTTTCCAGGTGATGGACGTCGTCCAGGAGAGTCGGTGGCCGCAAGGCACTACCGTCGTTCCAGGGCGCGAGGCAGCCCGCCGCTTTTTCATGGGCGAGGGGGAAATTATCGGCCCTCACCTCATGCACCGCGCAGATGTACTACGCATGCGCAAGCCGTTCTTCGACGCGGTCTACAACGGCATCGATACCGAGTCCTGTCTTTTCCTTCTCCAGCATGTCGACTGGGCCTGTACGACCGAGATTCTTGCTTGGACGCGGGTTCACGACGAGTCCCTGTCGCACGTCGTTATGCACGGCGAAGGCAAGCACTTCTCGGACTGGCTGCGCTATATCCATAAGTACGGCAGGTGGGCGATGTCGCCCGCCGAGTATGAGCAACACAAGCGCGCATTCGAGCGATACTACCATCGCCGCCTGGTGCTTTGGTTGCGGCGACAGAATGGGCGTGAAGTCGTTCGCAAGCATATGGCACTCGCGCGCGAACTTGAGCGAGGGCTTACAGCGCTGGATTTCGTCGATGCCTTTGCCGACGTCGTGTTGAAGCGCCTCAAGCTCAGGCCGCATGTGAATGCGGGCTTCCCGCTCGGGTAAGCGAGCCAGTTATTCTTGTCGCTACGCGATGGCCGGCGATGCGAGCAGCTAGGTCGGGTGATCACCGGGGCTGGATGCGCGGATATATGAGATGAGGCGCCACGCTTCGATCACTTCCCGGCGGTGGAAAACGAGGATCCAACCACAATAAATAACAACGCCGGCTGCGACGAGGCAAAGCAAGCGCGTGAGGCCCGCAGGAAATGGGAGCATGAGCTTGAGCGTGCATAAGGCGGCGAACATGGCCAAGCCCGATAGATAAGCAGGCATGAGCGCTACCGCGAGATCGGAAACTCGGCCGCCGAGTATACGCACCTGAACACACGTCGCGACAAAGCACGCCGATGTCACGATGATCAGCGCCGTAGCCTGCGCCCAAACCGGACCATGAGCTGCCATCACCCAAATGGCGGGTATGCTGACACAGAGTTGCGCGATCGAGAATTTCAAGGACAGGTCTGTTCTATCCAGCCCCGCGAAAATGAGATTGCAGAAGAAGCCGACGGGAATGGATAAGCCCTGCAGGCCGATCACGAAAAGAATATCGCCGACCTGGCGGTAGCGTTCGTCCAGAACAAGCTTGACGAGGTCCTGCCCAACCAAAGCAAGGCCGAGAAACGATGGAACAATGAGCAGTGACGTGAGCTGCGAGAGCCTGAGGAACAACCTCCAGCATTCGGCTCGATCCGATCGGAGGGTAGAGAGCGTCGGCACCCAAAGCGATTGGATTGGGCCGGTCAGGGGACCGTGAAGTGCCGCCTCGAACCTCTGCGCGACCGTGAGTTGCCCCAGAGATCCCGCTCCGCTCCTGATGCCCACGGCCACCTGCAGTGCACGCCAGTGCATCGTCGCGAGGACCGTCGCAGCCCAGAGATTGAAGGCGCGGCGAAGGAAATCGAGCGCCAAGTCCCTGTCGAATTCCCGAGTAGGCAGCCAACGGGTCAAGGCAAACAGCACGCCGAGAGTGACGATCGAGGCCGTCAATCGCTGAGCCACCAGCGCCCATTCAAAGGCCGGGCTGAACGCCACCGCAAGGCCGACGGTCCCGCCTGCGATGATGCCCATCATCGATCGGATTGCTTGTGACCTGAAATCGAGATGCCGCAGGACGAGCGCGTCCATAACGGCGGTTCCGGGAACTATGAGCAGCGTGGCGGCGAGCGGCGGCAGAACAATGACGAGGTTCGGCTCGCCGGTAAGGGATGCTGCCCAGTTGGCGCCGGCGAAGAAAATCCCTGCGAGCAGGATGCCGATACCCAAAAGGGAGAAAAACGCCGTCGACAGCGCCGTAGACGTGAAGTTCCGCTTTTGAATGATGGCGTCCGTCGACGACCATCGCCCCCCCTCGGCGAAGAGGTCGACGAGAACAGCGGCGAGGGCGAAGACGCCGAAGGTGGCAGGCGACAATGCGCGCGACAGAACGACGAAGATAACGAGGCTCGCCCCTTGCGAGACCGCGAAATTTAGCAGATTCCAGATGTAACCGCGCTTTACTGCTGTGCCGATGCGCGGGGTAGCTGCCACGCGAGGCGACCCTTCCGCTACCTCCGTCACGTCTTCTGCTCGGTTGCTATGGGCTTCAGAATGGTTCGCGCGCCCAACGCGCCTTTGACGGACGGCGCAGCGGCTTCGGGAACCCGCTCGAGCCAGACCTCTCGCCACCAGCTGTAGATCGAGCGAGGGCAGAACAGGCGGAAGGGAGTATAGTGGGAACGACACCAGACGTTGTCGAGAATAACGGCTGGCGTCTTCATCGATCGCATGTAGCCTGTCCTCTCGTCGATAAAGCGTTCGACGCGGGCCCTGACTCGGAAGATACCGCCGCAGTAGGGCACCATTTCGCCGTCGAAGGACATGCCCCTGTTCATATTGTTCCCGTCGATCGTCGAAAGGATGAATTCGTAGGGTTTGACACGCACGAGCTCGCCGGGACGCAGGTTGAGTTCCGCGACTGGATGCGCGCTACCTGGCTGTACCTTGCCCCGCCGCCGAGGATAAGGTACTCCGCCGCGTAAGCGTTGGTACCAGTCATAGACCTTGACGAAGGTCCCGCCATCATCTTCCCACTTCGGACGGGCCAGAAATTTGAGGCCGTGGTAACTGAAGGACTGCAGCATCGTCTTTATCGAGACGTTGCGCGACTTCCAATCCTCCACATACTGGCTGACATTGCGAGTCCGAAGCTCACCCGTATAGAGTTGAAAGTCGGTCGCTTGGCATCGATAGCGTGGCCGCCCGGTGGCTGCGTCGTTGCTTTGGCTTACGCGCAGAACGTCCCCCTCCGTGCATTCGCCTTCGGCCATCTCCTTGTTTTCGTGAATATCCTGATGCACGCGAGGGGCCGGCGCGGGCTTCAGCCATGCTTCCTTCCAGAAAATGGAGCACTGTGCTTGGCATCCTCCGTGCGCCGAGCCGTCGCAGCGCGCTCCTTCAAGGATAACGCCATCGCGCAGGCTGCGTGAGAGCGTGCCAGTTGTGGGAAGGGTGTCGCACGCCTTGTGGGCGCGCTTGTAGACGCGAATTCGCGTGCCGCAATAAGCAAACATCTCAGGCATGAACGGCATATTCTCGAGCCGGCAGTTCTTGTCGAGCGTTCGCAGGATTTCCTCCTTGCTCCGAACCTCGACCCAGTCGCCGGCACACAACGCCATCCTGATCTCCTCGGATGCCGACAGCGATCACACTCGCGGGAACAGCATCAAGCGCTCACAGCAACGTACCTCGGCTCAATTGGGTCATGTCGAGCATATAACACCAATTCGATTCAACAAATCCTGAGAGCCTAAGAAGCATCGGCCGACAGAAACAGCCACGGTGAAGATCGAGGCCGAGCAGGCGGCGGAAACTTCAGGCAATCCCAACACGCTCTGAAAATCTGCTCTGATTCAGAGACGGGCTGCGAGCCGGATGCTCACGATATGGGCTCGGACGGTCGGTTCGGATCGTCGATCCGCAAATTGAGAGGGCGGAGACTTACTTCGTCTCCGCCCTCGTTATGATCCGTCGAGATTAGCGCGGCACGGTGCTGCCGGTACTGATCTGCTCCACAGACGCGCGGTTGGGAGACTTTGGCGGCTCGGCTGTCGTGCCGGCCGGGATCTGACGAGCGCCCCTGGGAACTCCACCAGGAATGCCAATCTCAAGTCCACCGCCGGTGCCAAGAGGGGCCGCCGAGATGTTGACCTTGATCGTGTCGCCGGGCTGGAGCTGCGTCGCTTCCGTCGCCTCGATCTCGATCACGCCACCTCTAACCTGACGCGCAATCGTGTACGAAACTTCGGGGCCACCAGTGTCCGCGCCGTTCGATACGAGGCGCATGCCGGGAGACGCTGAAGCCTGGCTCCGTGTCTCGACGAGGAGCTGCTCGTTGACGGAGGCTTCATGGCTGACCTGCTGAAGCCGCGTTTCAGTTTGCTGCAATTCAACGGTCAGATCATTCGCGCGCTTGTTGTCGAACTCGATCTTGGACAGCACAACCCGGCTGACTTCCTGTCGGGCGCGCGTGCGCTCGCTTTCCATGCGCAACTTGTCACCCTCGAGCTGAGCAAGACTGCGCTTCATGGAGAGGAGGCGCGGCTGCGTTGCAAGCCCACGGTCCGTCAGATGCTCGATGCCACTCAATTCAGACTTCATCAGATCAATCTGAGTCTGATGCGCGTCGAGACGCTTGGCGAGCGTATCGACTTCTTGCTCGAGGAAGCTCTGAAGCTGATGGAGTGCGGTGGTCTGCGTTTCGTACGCCTTGCGACGAAGCTCGAATACGCTCTGCTCCTTCGCCATCAGCGATGCGGTGAACTCGACCTTGTACGGGCGGCGCGTCATGCGCAGTTCGGCCGGAAATGCAATGCGGTCAGCAAGCGCCAACTCAGCCTCGAGCCGCGCCTTGCGCACTGTCAGCCTCTCACGCTCCTGCAGCAGCTGATCATACGTGCCGGACACGGTCAGGAACTCGCGCTCCAACCGCAAACCGTTGGCGCCGGCCTTGGCCAGACCGCCACCGCGGCTGACGCCCTGTAGTACAGTCATGCCAGGGGCAAACGGATACTCGCCAGACTTTTCGACATGACCCGTGACGAAGATCGGTCGGAACTCCGTCACCTCGACTGTCGCGTGGGGGACAGCGCCAAGATTCAGCCGCTTCGCGAGTTTGTGCGAGATCAGCGTTGCGAGCTCGGTCGTCGTGTAGCCGGCGGCCTTGACCTGCCCAAGCAGCGGCAGCGACAGCGTCCCCGCGGTATCAATCGAGTACACCTGATTGAGAGCCGTCCACGTGAACAGCTCGTCGCGCGCCGGGCGCCACTCGAAGACCTGAATGCGCAGCTTGTCGCTGACGCCGAGGCGGTAGGCGTCACCAACCGCTCCAGCGTCGGTCGTCTCAGTCTTCGGCTCCGTCTTCTGCGCTTCGCTGGCGAACGTCGGCGCCGGTGCTGTGGCCAAGCACAGGCCGATCATTGCCGCGCTTGCGCTGTATGCTAGAACACGCATCTGATGCGTCCCTGTCCGACGCCCGCAGGCGTCTATGCTCGTTGGCTTGGCGATACCGATGCCTTTTGAAGGCCAGCTTCGATTCTCAACATAATCTGACATGGCTCAGGACTTTCCCGCTTAGTCCAGCGCTTCGTTGTAACAATTCGCGTCTCAAAGTTTACGAATGCGAGTTCCGTGCCATTTGCCGCTTCGCAGTCAGCCAAGCACTCGAACCCTGTTTTCGCCCGCCGCACCTCAGCATACAAACAAAATAGAGAGGTCGACTCCAGTGCACACAATAGCACGAGTACTGATCCGCCCCACCTCACTATAAGGACACCACGTCGTAGCCGTCCGGGTGCGATGCAACAGAAGCCGCATCGAAAGTGGTAATTCTAAGTACGTCTTCTGATGAATGCGCATCCTCGGCGATGCGACGCCGTCGCGCGATGAAAGCGGGGCAGCAGCGGCATCATTTAAGCCGAAGCTCAGTCATTTCCGGCGATGCCGCGCAGGTGCCGGTTCTGAGGCGCGAGCGTTCGTCGTGATCGCGCACTACTGAGACACTCGTCAGACACACTCGTCAACTTCGCGATCTTCGCGCGGACGTGATGGGCCGCGCTTCTTGCCGGCGCATATATCACGCGTCGATTGCGCGCTAGACGCGGACACGGTGACGTCCGTTGATGAAGTGCGACGGGGTCGCCTCCTCGATGCATAGCGGCAGCAGCGGATTTGTGCCGGAATGGCGCAGGCGCCGATCCAAATCGAGGCGTGTGTCCGACTGAGCCGCCCCCAAGCCGAAACGATGCCTCCCGCAGCTGTCGTGCAATCACGAGCGCACCGATGCCTAGTGAGGACGAACTCTGGGGGCGCCTTCTGCATTCAGAAAGCCTAGTTATACGAGCTCGGCTGCGTCGATGCGTGCACTGCTGGCGCTCGACCCCGGCGTTGTGGCTCTGAGTTCTAGTCCAATAGGCTTAAGCAGAATTGCCACATCGCCTACTTGGTACGCCCTTTGCGGAGATTGTGGAAGTGCAGTGCAATATCGGACAACAGATGTACCGTGATTCACCCGGTCTTTGAGGTCACGGGATAAGAGAGCTATTCGATGTCAATGGTTTCTCCGCGCGATCTCGTGGCGATCGCGCGAACAGGTAATGCTGTCTCGAAATTCATAAAGGTCGTTCGCCCCACAACGGGACGGTCGGTCACACAATCCCATTTTGAAGCGGCCTTCTCGATCAGCCGCAAGGCAACCGTGGAAGCCGATCAGGCACATCACGCTACCCAAGGAACAAAGCATTCGTCCGGTGGTGGCTTCGGTTTCAATGAGCCCACGGACGAGTTCGGCATGACGCCCGTTGGCGGCCGGCGCAAGCGGGTCGTGGATGTGGTTGTTGCTGCGACGCTTACCTTCCTCCTGTCGCCTTTGCTACTTTTGACGGCGATTGCCGTGAAGCTTTGCATGGGCGGCAAGGTTATCTACCGGCATCGCCGAGTCGGCTTCGCAGGGCGGTCGTTCGACTGCCTGAAGTTCCGAACGATGATCGCGAACGGTGACGAGGTTCTCGCACGTTATCTTGCTGACAATCCGGATGCCGCGGAGGAATGGCTGAGGACCCGTAAACTTGCCAATGATCCTCGTGTCACCCGGCTGGGCCATTTCCTGAGGAAGACGAGCCTCGACGAGCTCCCCCAGCTTCTCAACATTCTGCTCGGCCAGATGAGTTGTGTCGGACCTCGGCCGATCGTTACCGAGGAGCTCGAGCGCTACGGCATTCATGCGCACGAGTATCTGAGGGCTAGGCCTGGCGTGACGGGCTCCTGGCAGGTTAGTGGCCGGAACCAAGTCAGCTACGGCGAGAGGGTTAGGCTGGACGCCGAGTACGTCCGCAAATGGTCTATCGCTTCGGATCTGGTAATCCTTGCGAGAACCGTCCCCGCGGTACTTAAGGTCGACCAAACGGCCTAACGGCTCAAGTGCCTCTCGGCTGTGGCGCGTGCTGCCGAGGCGTTATTGTGCCTCATTGTCTCTCTCACAAGTATACTCGCACGCAAGACAGTCTTGGCCGCGGTGTAGCGGCTCGTATCTCAGCCGCTGAGCGCGCAAGCAGCCTGTCTCCAAGGACAGTTAGAAAACCTTGGCCGCATCCAGCCGCATACCGCGTCCATTCCAGCGACAACCTTAAGCCTCCGCGCGCGTCTTCTCGCACGCGCCTCGCGCGCGCAGGCTCTCCGTGTGGCACGGATTTCGAATTGGTTGGTGTGTGTGCGTGCGTTCGCGGTGCCGTAGCGACGGCGTCGGTGGGCTGTCATCGCATCATGCCAGAGTGCGCCGGCGATCCTCGCGGGACGGG
>LNFM01005592.1_pt1 | contig 32094 bp, 26 predicted proteins | sample 596031 | NCBI WGS metagenome assembly LNFM01 (sample SAMN04254537, study PRJNA301005) | activated carbon metagenome | isolation source: dual media filters at the Ann Arbor, Michigan drinking water treatment plant | place: USA: Ann Arbor | reverse complement strand
TGCAATAATCGTCGCTCACCTGCACCGGCCTTTACTACATGAGTTCGCGAGTCAGAGTCGCAGTCGCGCAAATCAACTGCACGGTCGGCGACCTCGAAGGCAATAGCAAGCGGATTCTTGACATGGCGGCGCAGGCCGCGGCCGCGGGCGCCGACCTGCTGCTGACGCCGGAGCTGTCGCTCACCGGCTATCCGCCCGAAGACCTGCTGCTGCGCCGGTCATTTTACGCAGCGACCGATCGCGCGCTGTCCGATCTGTCCGCGCGCCTGCTGCAGTTTTCCGACCTGCGCGTGATCGTCGGCCACCCGCATGCACGCGAGGGTCAGCGCTTCAACGCCGCCAGCGTGCTGCACCAGGGCATGGTCACCGGCACCTATTGCAAGCATGACCTGCCCAACTATGACGTGTTCGACGAGCGTCGCTACTTCACGCCGGACAATCGCCCGCTGGTGATCGACGTGCGCGGCACGCGCTTCGGCATCAACATCTGCGAGGACACCTGGTTCCCCTATGCGCCTGAGTGCGCGGCCAGCAGCGGAGCGCAGGTGCTGTTGGTGCTCAACGCGTCGCCGTTTCATGTGGGCAAGCAGCCGCAACGCTTCGCCACGATGCGCGCCAACGTGTCGCGCTTTCACCTGCCGTTGGTGTACGCCAACTTGGTGGGCGGGCAGGACGAACTGGTGTTCGATGGCGCCAGCTTCGTGCTCGATGCCGATGGCGCGCTCACGCAGATGGCGCCGCAGTTTTCCGAGCAGCTGATGCTGGTCGACTTTATCAACGGTGCGCCGGTGCCGGCGCGGGTGGACGAACAGGGCAGCGAGGAAGCGCAGGTGTACGCCGCGCTCAAGCTGGGCGTGCGCGACTACCTCAGCAAAAACGGATTCCCGGGCGCGCTGCTGGGGCTGTCGGGCGGCATCGACTCGGCGCTGACGCTGGCGGTGGCGGTCGATGCGCTGGGCGCCGACAAGGTGCGTGCGGTGATGATGCCGTCGCAGTACACCGCCGACATCTCCTGGCTCGACTCGCGCGAGATGGTCGAGATCCTCGGCGTACGCTACGACGAGCTGCCGATCAAGCCGGTGTTCGACTCGTTCCTCGCCGCGCTCGCCACCGAGTTCCGCGGCCTGCCGTGGGACACGACCGAAGAAAACATCCAGGCGCGCATCCGCGGCACGCTGCTGATGGCGCTGTCGAACAAGTACGGGTCGATCGTGCTCACCACCGGCAACAAGAGCGAGATGGCGGTGGGCTATTGCACGCTCTATGGCGACATGGCCGGCGGCTTCGCGGTGATCAAGGACATCCGCAAGACGCTCGTGTACCGGCTGGCGCGCTACCGCAACTCGCTCGGTGCGGTGATCCCCGAGCGCATCATCACGCGGGCGCCGAGCGCGGAACTGCGGCCCAACCAGACCGATCAAGACTCGCTGCCCGACTACGAGGTGCTCGACGCGATCATCGAGCACTACATGGAGCGTGGGGCCAGCGCGGCCGAGATCGTGGCCGCCGGGTTCGACGAGGCCGACGTGCGCAAGGTGCTGCGCCTGATCCGCATCAACGAGTACAAGCGGCGCCAGGCGCCGATCGGCATTCGGGTGACCCATCGCGGATTCGGGCGCGACTGGCGCTACCCGGTGACCAACCGGTTCCGCGACGAGAGCTGAACTCGCGGTAGGGTCGCGTCATCAACGCTCGTCTTCGGCCGAGCCGCGACGGTCGTTACCCCGACGAACCAAACCGAGGACACAAAGAGCACAGAGAGCGCGGAGAACACGTGAAGACGCGTGATGAGCAAGCCTCTGCGCTCTCCGTGTGCTCCGTGTGACCCGCGATCTTGGGAGCGATCGACCAACGCCACCGCGACCGGCTGACACGGACACGGTCCCCTTCGGCCGGGCCGCGACGGGCGTTGCTCCGACGAATTACACGGAGGGCACAAAGAACACACAGAGCGCGGAGAACGCGCAAAGACGCGTGATGAGCAAGCCTCTGCGCTCTCCGTGTGCTCCGTGTGACCCGAGATCTTGGCAGCGATCGACCAACGCCACCGCGACCGGCTGACACGGACACGGGCCTCGACGTCGCCGCGACAAGAGGCGGGTTCGCTCGGCGGCCACCGCGGTCCAAGGCGGACCTGGATCGCGCCGGCGTGGGCTCGTTTTCCCGCGCCTGTCCCGGCCGAGGAACCCCCCGCCCTGCGCGCCGGCGCTCAAGCACATAGAATCGGGCCTGTTTCGGATCACCTTGGAACAGGGGAGTCACGTGAAGCAGATCACCGCGGTCATCAAGCCGTTCAAGCTGGACGAAGTGCGCGAGGCGCTGGCGGAGGTCGGTGTCAGCGGTCTCACCGTCACCGACGTCAAGGGTTTCGGCAGGCAGAAAGGTCATACCGAGCTGTACCGCGGGGCCGAGTATGTGGTCGACTTCCTGCCCAAGGTGAAGGTCGAGGCGGTGGTGGCCGAGTCGCTGGTCGAGCGCGCGGTCGAGGCGATCGTCAAGGCAGCGCGCACAGGCAAGATTGGCGACGGCAAGATCTTCGTGCGCTCGGTCGACCAGGTGATCCGTATCCGCACCGGCGAAACCGGCGAAAACGCGATCTAGGCGTTGATCCCTGTGCGTGCGTGGGTTCGATCGGCGCAGGCCGTGGCGGTCGCCGGCCTGCTTGCCGCGTGCAGCAGCAAGGTGACCGATTACGCCACGCTGGCCGAGGCACAGACGGCTGGGGTGGTTGCGCAAGGCCTGCTGCCCGATGCGCTGCCGCCCTCGGCAGCATTGATCCGCATCGAGCGCGACGAAGCCTCGCCTTCCGGTTACTTCCATTTTTCCAGCGCCGACTTCGCGCCGCTGGTGGCGCGCCTGACGCCGCTGGCCGAGATGCCGGCCGATCCGCACCTGCAGACCTGGGTCAAGCGCAAGGATCTTGCCGGCTACGACGCCTTCACGCAGCGGCAGGGCGCGGCAAACTGGCTGCTGCTGTGTGCGCAGAACAAAGGGCGCTGCTACTTCCGCCGGCTGGGTTGAGCGCTACTTCAGCGTCCAGTCCTGCCGCCAGGCGACCATCCTCACCACGACGATGAATCCTGCCGCGCTCCACAGGGCGATGGGCAGTGGCAGGCCGGCCGACAGCATCAGCGAATAGGCGCCGCAGCCGAGGAAGCTCGCCAGCGCGTACGGCTTGCCGTCGCGCAGCACCATCGGCACCTCATTGAGGATGACGTCGCGCAGCACGCCGCCGAACACGCCGGTCACCACGCCGAGCATGGCCGCGATGATCCACGGCATGTCCGCCTGTACCGCCAGCGCCATGCCGGCGATCGAGAAGAAGCCCAGCCCGATGGCGTCGGCGGTGACGAACGCCCAGTTGGGTACGAGCCGGTGAGCAATGCGCATCGCCGGCGTCACCAGGATCGTCAGCACCAGGATGATGATCACGTACTCGTAGTGGTCGACCCAGAAGAACGGACGGCGATCCAGCAGCAGGTCGCGCAGCGTGCCGCCGCCGAACGCCGTGACGAAGGCGACAGTGAACACGCCGACCACGTCCATCTCCTTCTTGCGCGCCTCGGCAAAGCCGGAGAACGCGGCGGCGATTACCGCCACCAGTTCGATCGCCGTCACCAGGCGCAGCACCGGCGCCAGGGCCTGCACCAGGAGCGGATCCATCAGGCAGCCACCGTGCCGGCTGAGCAACGTGGCGACCAGGCTGAAGGACGGGAGGCGGGCAGCTCGAGCATGAGTCGCAATCGGTGTCGGGGGTGGCGCATGGGTGCGCAGGTCGGGGGCGGATCATATCGATGCGACCCGACAGTTCGCCTGGGTCGTCGGCCAGGCACCGGGTCGGGCAGCCCCGGATCATGCGTGCCGTCTTTGCGCTACGTAGGGCAAGGCAGTCGCGTCGCGTCGCGTCGACGGTTCTGGAAGACTTGCCGGACTTGCGGTCTGCGCAGGTTCGCCAGCGCGCGCCGGTTGTCGGGTGCGGGCAGTTGCATGAACATCCGGGCACGCAATCGCGCGCCCGCATCCAGCCACGGTGGACAAGTGACGCAGCCGTCCCATCCAGACAGTGCCGACGCTCTCCTGCAGCTTGCCATGCAGGCGGCCCTGGTCATTGCGTTCGAATGGGACGTCGTCAACGACCGGGTGAGGCGGCTGCGCAGCGGGGAGGCGGCGCTGCCGCCCACCGACAACGGCAGCGACACGCTGGAGGGCGTGGCACGGGTCGTGCATCCGCAGGACCGTGCAACGTTCCGCGCCAGTGTCATGGCCGCGCTGCGCTCGGCCAACGGCGACTACCGCTCGCAGTACCGGCTGGTGCGGCCTGACGGCGAAGTTCGCTGGATGAGCGAGGTCGGTCGCGTGGAGTTCGACGATGCGCGTCGTCCGCTCCGCCTGATCGGCGTGTCGCAGGACATCACCGAGCACAAGCGCGCCGAAGCGCGCCTGCGCGACAGCGAGGCGCGCTACCTGCATCTGCTCGAGAGCATCGAGCAGGGCTTCTGCGTGATGGAAATGGTGTACGACGCCGCCGGCCGCGCGGTCGACTATCGCTTCATCGAGACCAACGCCGCGTTCGAGCGACATAGCGGCCTGGTCGATGCCACCGGCCGCTGCGCGCGTGACATGGTGCCCGGCCTGGAACAGCACTGGATCGACACCTACGCGCGGGTTGCCGAGACCGGCACCACTGCACGCTTCGAGCAGGGTTCGGTGGCGATGGGGCGACTGTTCAGCGTCGAGGCGGTGCGCGTGGGCGAGCCGGCGCAGCGCCTGGTCGCGCTGCTGTTCAGCGACATCACCGAACGCCAGCGCTGGGAACAGGCGCTGCAGCACAGCGAGGCGCGCTTTCGCGAGATGGCCGACGGCCTGCCGCTGATCGTCTGGGTGCACGACGCGCAGGGCGGGCTGGAGTTCGTCAACGCCACCTTCTGCGAGTTCTTCGGCGTCACGCGAGAGGAGATGCGGGCCGGTCGCTGGCAGGCGCTTACTCATCCTGAGGACGGCACCGCCTACGTCGATGAGTTCATCGCCTGCTCGCGCGAGCGCCGGCCGTTTCATGCCGAAGTGCGCGCGCGCGCGGCCGACGGCCAATGGCACTGGATGGAGTCCTGGGCGCGGCCCTGGTTCGGTCCGGATGGCGCGTTCCGCGGCCACATCGGCACCAGCGCCGACGTCACCGAGCGCAAGGCGGTCGAGCAGGCCTTGCGCGATGCCGATCGCAGCAAGGACGAGTTTCTCGCCACACTGGCGCACGAGTTGCGCAACCCGCTCGCGCCGATCCACAACGTGGCGCAGCTGATCGAACTGAATGCGTCGCCCGACGTCGTCGGACGCGCGGCCGGCATGCTCCGGCGTCAGGTCGGGCAGATGGCGCGACTGCTGGATGACCTGCTCGATGTCTCGCGCCTGACCCTCAAGCGTCTGCGCCTGCAGGCGGAGCCGGTGGACCTGCGCGATGTCGTGTCCGATGCGCTCGAGCAGTCGCGCGCGCTGCTGGATGGCGCCCGGCAGACGGTGATGCTGGATATGCCGTCGGCGCCGGTGCCGCTGAGCGGCGATCGCGTGCGCCTGGCGCAGGTGGTGTCGAACCTGCTCAACAATGCCGCCCGCTACAGCGCCGGGCCCGGCACGGTGCGGGTGCGCGTGTGCCAACGTGGCGAGCTGGCCGAAGTGGCGGTCAAGGACGAGGGCATCGGCATCCGACCGCACGATCTGGCGAAGGTCTTCGGCATGCTGGTCCAGGGGCATGCAGAGCACCGCAACGCTCAGAGCGGGCTGGGCATCGGCCTGACGCTGGTCAAAGGCCTGGTCGAGTTGCATGGGGGCAGCGTGCAGGCACACAGCGACGGCGAGGGCCGGGGCGCCGAGTTCATCGTGAGCCTGCCTGCGGCATCCGCCATGGCGGGTGCGCGTACCGCGGCCGCGCGGCCGCAGCTGCCGAAGACCGAGGGCGGGCAGCGGATCCTCGTGGTCGACGACAACGTCGACAGCGCGGAGTCGATGGCGATGCTGCTGTCGGCGCTGGGCTACGACACGCGCACCGCACATGACGGCACCCGTGCGCTGCGCAGCGCCGAGGCGTTCCGGCCGGCGGTCGTGCTGCTCGACATCGGCCTGCCTGACATCAGCGGTCTCGAGGTGGCGCAGCGCATTCGGCGCGCCGACTGGGGCCGCACGATGCGGCTGGCGGCCCTGAGCGGCTGGGGCCAGGAGGCCGACAAGCAGCGGGCGCTGGCGGCCGGCTTCGATCAGCACCTGACCAAGCCGGCCGATCCGGCGCAGTTGCAGCGCCTGCTCGAGCGCCTGCTCGACGGTCACGATGGGGGCGCCGCGGCCGATACGCAGCGCTGAACGCGTCGCTCGTCGAATGGGTGGCGCGCGGGTCGCGCGCGCTACGGCCAGTCCAGCGGATCGCGCTGGCGGATCTGCTCAAGCTGGCGATGATGGGTCAGATCCAGGCTCAGCGGCGTGATCGTCACGTAGCCGTGTTCCATCGCCCAGCGATCGGTGCCTTCTTCGGTGTGCTCGATCGGCTCCACGCTGAGCCAGAAGATGTGGCGACCCTGCGGGTCTTTTCCGGGAATGACCACGCCGTCGTACTGGCGCACCGACTGGCAGGTCCAGCACATGCCGCGCGGCTGCGGCGGGAAGTTCACGTTCACCAGTTGCAGTGTGGTGTCGGCAAGCAGCAGGTCGAGCACGCGCGCCACCCACGGCTGCAGGCGGTCGAAGTCGGGCTCGCTGTCGTTGACCGGCGTGCTCAGTGCAATGCCCTTGATGCCGAGCAGCGCCGCCTGCTTGGCGGCGGCCAGCGTGCCCGAGTGCCACATGGCGTTGCCGATGTTGGGGCCGAGGTTGATGCCCGACAGCACGACGTCGACCTTGTCCCAATGGTGAGCGCCGAGCGCCACGCAATCGGCCGGGGTGCCATTGACGCGGTAGGCGTCGATATCACCCAGCGGCGTGCGGCGATAGGTCAGCGGCCGCGAATGCGTGATCGCATGGCCCGTGGAGCTTTGCTCGACGTCGGGCGCGACGATCCGCACGTCGCCGAAGCGTGCGGCGGCGCGTGCCAGTGCCGTGATGCCGGGGCTGTAGATGCCGTCGTCGTTGCTGATGAGGATGCGCATGGCGGGTGGCCGGGTGGGTGGTCGGGGAGGGGCCTGCGTTTGCTCCGTCGGTGCCATCAATCCTCGTGCCGGAGCACACATGCGCGTGACCCTGATGCACAACCCCACAGCCGGGCATGACAGCCCGGACGAAGACAGCCTCGTTAAAGCCCTCACCAAGGCCGGCCACAAGGTCACCTACCAGTCGACCGGGAAGAAGAAATGGCAGCGGGCGCTCGACGATCCGTGCGAACTGGTGGTGGTGGCGGGCGGCGACGGTACCGTCGGCCGCGTGCTGCGCGCGATGGCAGGCCGCAACGTGCCGGTGGCGATCCTGCCGCTGGGTACGGCCAACAACATCGCCTCCAGTTTGGGCATCGACGGCCGCTACAAGTCACTGATCTCCGGCTGGGCGTCCGGCCGGCGCGGCCGCATCGACGTCGGCACCGTGCGCGGCCCGTGGGGCGAGATGCGGTTTCTGGAGGCGATCGGCCTCGGCCTTTTTACCCACACCATGGCGCTGGTGGAGACCAAGCAGGCGGCAGATGAGCCCGAGGATCGCCACGCCGAACTCGAGCACGACCTGCGCTTCCTGCACAAGACGCTGGCGACCACACGCGCGCGCCCGTGGACTGTCGCCGTCGACGGCGAGGACAAGTCCGGCGCGTACTTCCTGCTCGAAGTGCAGAACATCCCGCTGATCGGCCCCAACGTGCGTCTGGCCGACACCGCCGACCCCGGCGACGGTCAACTCGCGGTGGTTCTGCTCGGGGAGCGGCAACGGCACGACTTTGCCGCCTACCTCTCCGAACGGATCGACGGCAACCTCCGGGTGTTCACCGGTCCGGTGGTGCGCGGCGAGACGGTGACGATCCGCTGGGATGGCTCACCGCTGCGCATCGACGACGAGATCCATGCCGACGTCGCCTTGGGCGAGCCGGGACGCGAAGCGATGATCGAGGCGCGGCTCGATGCGTATGTGGAGCTGCTGCTCGGCGACCCGGTCGACTGACCGCCGCCTGCGCGAGAATGCCGCCGCGGCGCCGGCCCCGGTGGGCCGGCCGCATCGACACACGGCACCATGCGCATCGGCATCGACCTCGGCGGCACCAAGATCGAAGGCATCGCGCTGGACGATCACGGACACGAACTCGTGCGCCGGCGCGTGCCCACGCCGCAGGGCGACTACGCCGGCACGGTGGCGGCGATCACCGCGCTGGTGTGCGAGATCGAGCAGGGCACCGGCCAGCGCGGCACGGTCGGCGTGGGCATGCCGGGCGCGCTGTCGCGCGTTACCGGCCGAGTGAAGAACGCCAATTCGACTTGCCTCAATGGCCAGCCGCTGCAGGCGGACCTGGCGGCGTCGCTGGCGCGCGAGGTGCGCCTGGCGAACGACGCCAACTGCTTTGCGCTGTCTGAGGCCACCGACGGCGCCGGCGCCGGCGCGCGCGTGGTGTTCGGCGTGATCCTGGGTACCGGCGTCGGTGGCGGCATCGTCGTCGACGGCCGCGTGCTGGAGGGGCCGAACGCGATCGCCGGCGAGTGGGGCCATAACCCGCTGCCTGTCTCCGACGAACATGATCTGCCGCTGCGGCCCTGCTACTGCGGTCGGGCTGGCTGCATCGAGACCTACCTGTGCGGGCCGGCACTGATGCGCGACGGTGGCGCGGCAGACAGTGCAGCGATGGCGCGCTACGAAGCGCGCCTGGCGCGCGCGCTGGCAGGCGTGATCAACCTGCTCGATCCGGATGTCATCGTGCTCGGCGGTGGCGTGTCCAACATCGCGCGCCTGGTCGAGACGGTGCCAGCTCTCTGGCAGGCGCACGTGTTCTCCGATCATGTCGCCACCCGCCTCGTGCGCAATCTGCACGGTGACTCCAGCGGCGTGCGCGGTGCGGCCTGGCTGTGGGGCGGCCCGCCTGCCGGTGAGCGTGCCCGCCTGGCCTAGGACAACGTCATGACCTCATCGAATCGATTTGACATTCGCCGCCTGGGGCCGACCGACCTGGCGCTGATGGACGAGCTGCTGTCCGTGTTCGGCGAGGCCTTCGATGACATAGACCAGTACCGCAGCCGCGTCCCCGGCGCTGCCTACCTGCGAAAGCTGCTCGGCAACCCAGGCTTCAATGCTCTCGTCGCTATCAAGGACGGGGCGGTGGTCGGCGGCCTGGCCGCCTACGAGCTGCAAAAGTTCGAGCAGGAACGCAGCGAGATCTACATCTACGACCTCGCAGTGGCAGCTGACCACCGGCGTGAAGGGGTCGCGACTGCGCTGATCGAAACGCTGAAGGTCATCGCCGCTGCCCGCGGTGCCTATGTGATCTACGTGCAGGCCGACCTGGGCGACGAGCCGGCGATCGCGCTGTACACGAAGCTCGGCGTGCGCGAGGACGTGCTGCATTTCGACATCGCGGTGGATGTTCGCGGCGCCGAGGATTGACACACCTCGTTGCCTGCGCGCGCAGCGCACAGGCGCTTGGACTCTCCGCCGGCTGGACGTTGCTCGATGGTCATGCATCGAGCCATCGCGGACGCCGTTAAGCCAGCGATGCGCCGAAACTTGAACCGGCCATCTTGAAGAAGACCCTCTGGCAACCCGGGAACGAAGCACGCATTGCTGCAGATGCTTAACCTGGATTCGATGCTGCCAACAGACACTGCCGGTGGCGCTTGGTTATGTCTTGCTTGTCGATTTGATGTTCGTCTAACTTAACAAGGCAGCTGAGTGCTCATATCCGCCTGCGATCGATACGGTCGTGCCACGAGGGGAAAACTACGTGAAAAAGATAGTGATGAGTATGGTTGTTGCCCTTGCGACAACGGGCTGCGCCACGATCTTCCAAGGCGAAAGCCAGACGATGATTTTCAAGAGCGTTCCCGACGCCGCCTCGATCAGCATCTCGAACCGAGCGGGCGAGAAGATTCATACCGGGACCACGCCTGTCACCCTGAGCCTGAAGCGAGGCGCCGGCTACTTTAAGCCCGAGTCTTATGTTGTGCGGGTGAGCAAGGATGGTTACGAGTCGGTCGACATCTCGGTTGCGGGCACAGTCAACGGCTGGTACATCGGCAACATCCTGTTCGGCGGACTGATCGGCATGCTCATCGTCGATCCGCTGACGGGCGCGATGTACACGCTGGAGCCGAATGAAGTGACCAGCGAGCTCGTCGCAATCAAGAAGACCGAAGCCGATGGCGCGCTGGTCATCGCGCTCAAGCAAGACATGTCTGACGCGCAGATGAAGGCAGCCAAGCGAATCAATTGATCTACCGGTGAAAAACGACGGCGCCTGCGGGCGCCGTCGCCGTTTGCATGTGGTCTCGCCTCGTCGCCGCCGGTGCTGCGAGGGCAAACGCCTGCCGCTGCTGGCTTCGTTTGATCAATGTGCGCGCTACTCCGCCGGAGCAAGCACTCAGGGCGCCGCGTTGCCGGTGGGCCGCAGCAGCACCACCAGTGCGCCGCTGCCGCCTTCGGCCGGGCGCGCCTGGCAAAAGGCGATCACTTCCTCGCGCTGCACCAGCCAGCCGCGCACCTTGCCCTTGAGCACCGGCGCCTTGCCCTGCGAGCCCAGCCCCTTGCCATGCACCACGCGCACGCAGCGCTGGTTGCGGCGAAGCGCGTTCTTGAGGAACGCCGACAGGGCTTCGCGCGCCTCGTCCACGCGATGGCCGTGCAGATCGATCTGCGCCTGGATTGACCACTCGCCGCGACGCAGCTTGCGCAGCACGTCGGCGCCGATGCCGGCGGCACGGTACGACAGCGTGTCGTCGGCATGCAGCAGCGTCTCGACGTCGAAGTCGTCGGACACCGAGGCGTGCAGCACCTCGGCATCGTCGCGCTTGCGGCTGGCCGGGTGCGGCTGCGGGGCCGGGGTCTTCTTCGGATGGCGGCCATGCGGCGCCAGCGGGGCGACCTGCATCGCCTCCATTGCATGGCGGAAGGTGGCTTCGAGGGCGCGCACCTTGGCCTGCGCGGCGGCGACCTCCTTCTCGCGCGCCTCGCGCTCGCGTTCGGCAGCGGCCAGCTTTTCGCGCAGCTCAGCCAGTTCGGCCAGCGTCTTGATCGGCTTGCGTGCCATCGGCAGCCTCAGGCGTCGCGGTGCAGGGGAATCGTATGACCGATCCTGGGCAGCCAGTATCGCAGCAGCGGCGCGGTGGTGACGGTGGTGACGAGCGCCATCAGTACCAGCATCGTGAACACGCTCTGTGGGATCACGCCGAGGTCGTAGCCGACGTTGAGGACCACCAGTTCCATCAGCGCGCGGGTGTTCATCATGATCGCGATCGCCTTGGCCTCGTTCTTCGGGACGCCGGCCAGCCGTGCGCCCAGGTAGCAGCCGCCGAACTTGCCGAGGTAGGCGAGCGTCATGAAGGCCGCGCACCAGAGCCACAATTCGAGGCTGTCCAGTCCCTGCACGTCGGTGCGCAAGCCGGTGAAGGTGAAGAACACTGGCAGGAAGAGCACCGTCACGAACGGTGCGACCTGCGCCTTCCACGCGGCCACCAGCTGCGCGCGATCGTGCAGCAGCACGCCGATCATGAAGCCGCCAAAGATCGCGAACACGCCGAGCTTGTAGGTGGCGATGGCCGAGGCGAACGTGAACATCAGCACCACCGCCATGCCGTTTTGCGTCAGAGCGGAGCCGCCGTCCACGCGGTCTAGCATGCGGTTGAGCACATGGCGCACGACGAAGAACGACAGCGCGACGTAGCCCGCCAGGCCGAGCACGCGCAGTGCTGTGCCTTCGATCGAGAAGCCGCCGACGGCGGCGGCGGCGACCGCAGCCAGCAGGGTCCAGCCGATCACGTCATCGATGGCGGCCGCCGAAATCGTGATAGCGCCGAGCGCGGTCCGGGTGAGGTCGTACTCGATCATGATGCGGCCGAGGATCGGCATCGCGGTGATCGACAGGGCCACGCCGCAGAACAGCGTGTAGCCGACAGGATTGATGCCGGGGGCAAGGATCGGCGCGGAGACCCAGCCGATCGCCACGCCGAGCGCGAACGGCGCCACGATCCCCGCCAGTGACACCAGCACCATCGCCGCGCGATTGGCTTTCGCCTTCAGGTGCGCGAAGTCGAACTCCATGCCGACCTGCAACATCAGCAGCACGAGGCCGACCTGACTCAGGATCGACAGTGCGGTGCTGTCGATCGACTTGAACACGAAGCCGAAGGCCTCGGGCGCCAGCGCCGCAAACAGCGACGGACCCAGCACCAGGCCGGCGACGATCTCGCCCACCGCACGCGGCTGGCCGATCCGGCGCGCCGCCCAGCCGAACGCACGCGCCGCCGCCAGGATCAGGATCAGCTGCAGCAGCGTAAAGAAGAGGATGGTTTCCAGCGTGTGGACGGACGAGTTCTGCATAGCCGCGTGGACCGGTCAATGGGCGCGGACTATGCCTGAAGTCGTAAGTCGTTTCGGCTGCAGGCGACCGCGCCGTGCCGTTCAGGACCGAGGCGCGAGCTTCGTCCACGGACGCAGCGCATGGATGTCCCGATGGCACGTGCCAACGTGCGGCCAATCCGGAGAGAGCGCAGCCGACCCGTCATGGCGGCGCGCTCAGGCCGCCATGACGCATGGCGTGCGTGCGACGGCGCAGCCGTCGCGTACACGACATTGCGCCCTAGTACGCCGCGGCCGCGACCTTCGCCACCGGTTGGCCGGTCTCCTGCGATTCCAACCAGCGCTGCGCGTCGAGTGCGGCCATGCAGCCGGTGCCGGCACTGGTGACTGCCTGCCGGTAGACATGGTCCTGCACGTCGCCGGCGGCGAACACGCCCGGCACGCTGGTCATCGTTGCCATCCCAGCGAGACCGCTCTTGGTGACGATATAGCCGTTGGCCATCTCCACCTGGCCGGCAAAGATCTCGGTGTTCGGCTGGTGGCCGATGGCGACGAAGCAGCCCTGCAGCGCGATGTCCTGCGTCTTGCCGCTGCGGTTGTCGCGGATGCGCACGCCGGTGACGCCCTTGTCGTCACCGAGCACTTCGTCGAGCTCGTTGAACAGGTGCAGCACCACCTTGCCCTCGGCCGCCTTGGCGTTGAGCTTGTCGATCATGATGGCTTCGGCGCGAAACTTGTCGCGCCGGTGGATCACGTGCACGGTCTTGGCGATGTTGGTCAAGTAAAGCGCTTCTTCCACCGCGGTGTTGCCGCCGCCCACCACCGCCACGTCCTGGTTGCGATAGAAAAAGCCGTCGCAGGTGGCGCAGCCCGACACACCGCGGCCCATGAACGCCTGCTCGCTGGGCAGGCCGAGGTACTTGGCGCTGGCGCCGGTGGCGATGATCAATGCATCGCAGGTGTAGGCACCCGAGTCGCCGGTCAACTTGAACGGGCGCTGCTTCAGATCCACCGTGTGAATGTGGTCGAACACGATCTCGGTGTCGAAGCGCTGCGCGTGCTTCTGGAAGCGCTCCATGAGCTCCGGGCCCTGCACGCCGTCGGCATCGGCCGGCCAGTTGTCGACGTCAGTGGTGGTCATCAGCTGACCGCCCTGGGCGAGGCCGGTGATCAGCATCGGCTTCAAGTTCGCCCGCGCGGCGTAGACGGCGGCGGTATAGCCGGCCGGGCCGGAACCGAGGATCAACAGGTGGGCATGCTGGGTGGTCGACATGAACGCTCCGGATGCAAAACGCGCTCGTGGGAGCGAGCGCGGATAAGTGCAGCGAATTATAGGAGGCGCGGTCGAGCGGACCGCATCGTCGTTTCTGATCGAGCCGATAGCGTGCGTTAGGTCACGTCGCGGGCGCTTTCGGTGTCGTTGGGTTCCGGCCGACGGCGGCAAGACACCGGGTTCCCGCCTGCACGGTCACGACGGCGCCGACGGCCTGCAATCTGCGTGCGGGAGCGCGCCGCAGCCTGTCTTCTCGCGTCTTTCGGCTGACGCGAAGATCCGCTGCTTTGATGCTCGGGCGCGACATCGGCCCACGGGTCCGTCGCTCCCGCGCAGGCGGGAGCCCAGTGTCGTTCGCTCAGGCAAACGACAGCAAGCCCGCCGGTTCCACGCCTGCGGCAACGACCACGACACGCGATCAGCGCCAACTGCCCTCCGGTAACATCGCGCCCCTCTCGAAACCGGCCCTTCGCAGCCCATGTCCGAACAGCAGGTTCTCTTCGGCCCGCCGCCGCCCGATGGTGGCGGCGATTCGCTGACCCTCGCGACCTTCGCGCAACGCGCCTACCTGGACTACGCGGTGTCGGTGGTCAAGGGCCGCGCGCTGCCCGACGTGTGCGACGGCCAGAAGCCCGTGCAGCGGCGCATTCTGTTCTCGATGAACGAGATGGGCCTGGCCTCGGGCGCCAAGCCGGTCAAGAGCGCGCGCGTGGTGGGCGATGTGCTCGGCAAGTTCCACCCGCATGGCGACCAGGCCGCGTACGACGCGCTGGTGCGAATGGCGCAGAGCTTCTCGCTGCGCTACCCGCTGATCGACGGCCAGGGCAACTTCGGTTCGCGCGATGGCGATGGCGCAGCGGCGATGCGCTACACCGAAGCGCGCCTGACGCCGATTGCCCGCCTGCTGCTCGACGAACTGGATGAAGGCACGGTCGAGTTCGTCGACAACTACGACGGCAATTTCAAGGAGCCGGCGCTGCTGCCGGCGCGCCTGCCGTTCGTGCTGCTCAACGGTGCCAGCGGGATCGCGGTGGGCATGGCCACCGAGATGCCGTCGCACAACCTGCGCGAGGTGGTGGGTGCGCTGCAGGTGCTGCTGAAGAACCCGAAGGCCGAGCTGGACGAGGTGATGGCGGAGCTGCCTGGGCCGGACTTCCCCGGCGGCGGCCAGATCATCAGCAGCGCGGCCGAGATCCGCGAGGCGTATGCCAGCGGCCGTGGCTCGCTCAAGGCACGCGCCCGTTACACCTATGAAGAGCTGGCGCGGGGCCAGTGGCAGCTGGTGGTCAACGAACTGCCGCCAGGGGTGTCCAGCCAGCGCGTGCTCGAGGAGATTGAGGAACTCACCAATCCCAAGGTGCGCGCCGGCAAGAAGTCGTTGTCCACCGACCAGCAGAACAACAAGGCGCTGCTGCTGTCGGTGCTCGACTCGGTGCGCGACGAATCGGGCAAGGAAAATGCGGTGCGGCTGGTGTTCGAGCCGCGCACTAGCCGCATCGACCGCGAGGAACTGGTCAACGTGCTGCTGGCGCACACCAGCCTGGAGTCGAGTGCGCCGATCAACCTCGTGATGATCGGCCGCGACGGCCGGCCGCGGCAAAAGGGCCTGGTGCAGATCCTCGGCGAGTGGATCGAGTTCCGCATCGAGACGGTGCGGCGCCGCTCGCAGCACCGGCTCACCAAGGTGCAGGATCGCATCCATATCCTCGAAGGTCGGCAGCAGGTGCTGTTGAACATCGACAAGGTCATCAAGCTGATCCGCAATTCGGACGAGCCGAAGGCCGACCTGATGAAGGCCTTCAGCCTGACCGAGCGCCAGGCCGAGGACATCCTCGAGCTGCGGTTGCGCCAGCTGGCGCGGCTCGAAGGCATCAAGATCGAGCAGGAACTGGCGCAGCTGCGCAAAGACGAAGCAGCGCTGCAAAAGCTGCTCGGCTCCGAAGGTGCGCTGCGCCGGCAGGTGGGCAAGGAGTTCGACGAAGACGCGAAAAAGTTCAGCCCGGCCGACAAGGATCCGCGCCGCACGCTGCTGCGTGCCGCCGAGCGCGCCAGCGTCGACGTCAAGGTGATCGACGAGCCGGTCACGGTGATTGTCTCCGAAAAAGGCTTCGTGCGTGCGCGCAGTGGCCATGGCCATGATGTGACGCAGATGAGCTTCCGACCCGGCGATGCGCTGTACGGCGCCTGGGCCTGTCGCACGATCGATGTGCTCGTCGCGATCGGCAGCAATGGCCGCGTCTACACCGTGCCGGTAGCGCAACTGCCGTCGGCACGCGGCGATGGGGCGCCGGTGACGTCGATGATCGAACTGGAATCCGGCACCCGGCTGGTGGGCTACGTGGCCGGCAGCAGCGGCCAGCCGTTGCTCGTCGCCACCAGTGCCGGCTATGGCTTTGCCTGCACCATCGACAACCTGCTGTCGCGACAGAAAGGCGGCAAGCAGTTCATCACGGTCGATGATGGCGCCGTGCCGTTGCGCCCGGCCCTGGTGAATCCGGCGACCGACGATCGCATCGCCTGCCTGTCGGCAAAGGGGCGGCTGCTGGTGTTCGCCGCGGCCGAGATCAAGCAGCAGGCGGCCGGCGGGCGCGGCGTGACCCTGATGAATCTCGATGACGGCGAGAAGCTCGTCGATGCGTTGCCCTGCGGCAAGGCGGGTGTGGCGATCACCGGGCTGAACCGCGCCGGCAAGCCGGTGGAGAACGTGATTGCCGGCGCCGAACTGCGATCGCACGAGGGCACGCGCGCGCGCAAGGGCACCTTGGTGAAATCCAAGCTCAAAGATGCGCGGCTGAAGCCGGTTGTCCCCGCCGCCGCCTGAGGCGGCAGGTGACGCGCAGCACGGCGCGGGCGGCAGTGCCGCGCCGGGCGAACGTCCGCTATGGCGCGGCCCCTGCGACCTGCTTCGGCGCCCGCCGCGTCTCGACGCAGTTCGGCCGCCGCGTGCATTCGCTGCCGTCCCGGGCCGTTGCGCAATCGTCTCTCGGTGTTTCCGCCGACGGCTTTCGCCCCCGCCGCCCCCGCGAGACGTGGACAATCGCGCCATCTTGATCGCGGTGCGCCGCCGCTGATCGATCCCTTCCTGCAACTGACCGGACCTCACCCATGCGCCTGTACGCCTTCCTGCTGTTTCTGCACGTCCTCGGCGTCGTCATCTGGGTCGGTGGCATGTTCATGATGCACTTCGCGGTGCGCCCCAGCGCGGTGGAGCTGCTGTCGCCGCCGCAGCGGGTGCCGCTGCTGGCCGCGACGTTGCGACGCTTCTTCGGTTGGGTGACGATCGCCGTGCTGGTGGTGCTCGCCAGCGGCTTGCTAATGTTCTTCGGCATCGGCATGGCCGCCGGCGCGATGGCGGCGGGCAAGAACGCCTTTCTCGAAGGCATCCGCCTGGCGCACGTGTCGGTGCATGCGATGTTCATCATCGGCCTGGTGATGATGGCGATCTACGCACATATCCGCCTTGCGCCCTTCAAGCGCCTGCAAGGGGCGGTCACCGCGCAGGACTGGGCCGCCGGCGCGCGCCATCTGGATCAGGTGCGGCAGCTGGTGGCGATCAACCTCGCGCTCGGTGTGATCGTGATCGCAGTGGCGACGCTGGGACGGGCGATCCTGTAGCGGTGGGTGGTACCGGGGCCGCATCGAGTTCAGCCGACGCGCTGCGACGAGCAAAACGATCATTTGCGCCAGACCATCCACGGACAGTCCCCGCGTGCCTCCATGCGGTCGTACAGGATCTTCTCGCGAAACGTATCCATCTGCTGCCAGAAACCGGTGTAGCGATTCACATAGAGCAGACGCCGCTCGATCAGGCGAGTGAACGGCTGCTCGACGAGTTCGTCTCCGTCCTCGATGTACTCGTAGATCTCGGGCCGGAAGACGAAGAACCCGGCGTTGATCCAGAACTCGCTGTCCTTGATGCGGCCCATGCTCGACACCCAGCCGTCGGCGTCGGACTGCACCGAGTGGAAGCTCTGCGATGTGCGCACGGCGATGAAACTGCCGACCGCGCCGCTGCGCAGGAACTTGTCTACATGATCGGTCAGCGGCAGGTCGGTCAGTCCGTCGGCATAGTTGGCCATGAACATCGGTTCACCATGCACGTGTTCGCGCACGCGTAACAGCCGCTGACCGATGTTGGCGTGCAGACCGGTGTCGACGAAGGTGATGCGCCAGTCGCTGATGTCGCTCTTGAGCAGATCGATCCTGCGACCGCCCTCTGACATCACGAAGTCGTTGCTCATGCACTCGTTGTAGTTGAGGAAGAACTCACGGATTAAGTCGCCGCGGTAGCCCAGGCAGAGCACGAAATCCGTGTGGCCGAAGTGGGCGTAGTAGCGCATCAGATGCCAGACGATGGGGCGGTAGCCGATGTTGGCCAGCGGTTTCGGAATGGTCCCCGAGTGCTCCCGCAGTCGCGTTCCCAATCCGCCGCAGAACAGTACGACCTTCAAGGCGAGTCCTCATGCAACGACTGACGATGTGCGACGCCGCTTTTCGCAAAATCAGTACTTTGGCGTCGTCGCCGCCTGCACTGTGTAGCGCAGGCTGTGTGCATGATTTTGCGTTGGCCATGAACCGGTCGTCAGTCGCGCCTGCCGTACGAGGGCACGTCTCAGGGCAACGAGAGGGTGCGGGCGGCGACGATCGCTTTGCCTGGACCTTGACGTTCACTCGAATGTGACTGGAGTGCTGGCCAAGTGGCCAACGCGCGCTTTTGCGTCGGTCAGTCCAGGCAGGCTTCGCCGCGCAGCACGACGATGCAGCCGCCGCCCACGGTGGCGAGAATGCCGTCGTCGCGGCGCGTGGCGGCGGCATGCAGCAGGCTCGGGCGGCCCATCTCCACGCCCTGCGTGATCTCGAACGCTGCGCTGTGCTGATCCGACAGCGACAGCAGCAGCGCGGCGAGCGCGGCGTTGGCGCTGCCGGTGGCCGGATCCTCCCAGGTGCCGGAGATTGGCGCGAACATGCGGGCGCGCAGTCGATGCGGCGCCTCGCCTTCGGCATGGCAGTGCAGGTGCAGCGACAGCCGGTCCGCCATGCCCGCATCGTCCGCCAGCGCCTGGAACGCAGCGAGGTTGGGCGCCGCGCGCGTCAGCGCCTGCGGTGTGACCTCGACCACGCAGAACGGCAGGCCGACGGACGCGATGCGCGGGCGGTGGCGGATCAGCACGAGGTCCGAGGGCGCGAGGCTGGCGCACGCAGCGATCGCGTCCGCCGGCAGTTCCGCGCCGACCGACAACGGCTGCGGCGCGGCGATGTGCGCGCCACGCAGCGCGCCCTGGTCATCGCGCTCGACCCGCACCTCGACGAGTCCGGCGATCTCTTCGAAGCGCAGCACGCCGTCGCGGTCGCGTCCCATCGCAGCGAGCACGCAGCCGGTGCCGACGTTCGGGTGGCCGGCGAACGGCATCTCCTGCGTACGGTTAAAGATGCGCACGCGCGCGGTGTTGCTCGGATCGAGCGGCGGCAGCACGAACGTGGTTTCGCTGTAATTCATCTCGGCCGCCAACTGCTGCATCTCGGCGTCGCTGAGGCCGCGCGCATCGGTGAACACCGCGAGCGGATTGCCGCCGAAGCGCGTGTCGGTGAAGACATCGACCGTGACGAAGGGAAAACGGCGGCTCATCTTTGCTCCGGAAGTTGCCGGGTGCCCGAGCGACCGATGACGATGGCCAGCACCACGCCGGCGGCGAACAGCCACGTGGCCGGATGCACGTCCTCGCCGAACAGCAGCCAGGCGAACCCGATGGTGAAGAACACCTGCAGCAGTTGCACCTGACCGACGCGGCCGATGCCGCCCAGCACCAAGCCGTTGTACCAGGCAAAGAAGCCGGCGATCTGCGACACCAGCGTCACGTAGGCAAACGCGCCCCAGCCGAGCGCATCGGCCCGCGGAGGCTGCTGCCAGGCAAGCCACAGCGTGACCGGCACCGTCAGCGGCAGCGCGACGGCTAGCGCCCACATGATGGCGCGCACGCCGCCCACGCGGGCGGCGAAGCGGCCCCCAGCCACGTAACCGACCGCGCCCAGCAGCACGGCGCCGAACATCAGCAGGTCGCCGCCGCCGAGCAGCGGCGCGCCGTCGGCCCGTCCCTGCAGTCCGTCTCGCAGAGCGAAGCCGATCACCAGCACCGAGCCGAGCGCGGCGCACACCCAGAAGCGCAGCCGCTGTCGCTCGCCCAGCAGCAGCGCCGCCAGCAGCGCGGTGGCGAAGGGCAGCGCGCCGTTGATGATCGCGCCGTGATTGGCCGGCACCGTGCGCATTGCCAGCGAGGTGAGCAGCGGAAAGCCGATGACGATGCCCAACACGCTGCCGGCAAGCACCATGACGTCGCTGCGTGTGGGTCTCGGCGCCTGCGTGATCAGCAGCCAGCCCAGGCACAGCGCGCCGGCGATCGACATGCGGCCGAAGGCGACGAACCACGGGTCGAGCTGCGCGACCGCCGTCCGCGTCATCGGCAAGGTCAGGCTGAAGGCCAGCACGCCGAGCAGCCCGAACAGGAGTCCGAGCCGCTCGCGTCGCGCGCGGTCGGCCGCGCGCAGGGCGGGTGCCGTCACGGCGGTCGCCATCGAAAAGATCGTCAGGTCAACGGCAGCGTCAGCACACCGTCGGTTGCCGCGCGCGCCATCAGGGTCGCGTACCAGCGCTCGATGTTCGGCCGAGCGCTGCGCCCCAGCGGCAGTCCGTACCAGCGATGCGCCGCGCAGCCCAGCGCGATGTCGGCCATGGTGAATTGGGCGCCGCAGACGAACGACCGGTTGTTCAGCTGCGCATCGAGGATCGCCAGCAGCGCCTCGGTCTTGGCGGCGGACTCGTCGATCAGCGCCGCGTTGCGCTGATCGGCTGCGGTGCGAATGAGCTGCATGAACGCCGGCCCCATCGCCGGCGTCAGCGCCGTGGTCTGCCAGTCCATCCAGCGATCGGCATCGGCGCGCGTCTCCAGGGACTGCGGGCACAGCGTGCCCAGACCATGCTTGGCTGCCAGGTAACGGACGATCGCATTGGACTCCCAGAGAACAAACCGGCCGTCCTCAAGCAGCGGAATCTGACCGTTCGGGTTCTTCGCCAGGTAAGCGGGGGTGCGCACGATGCCGAACTGGCCGCCCGCGTCGATACGCTCGAATGCCAGGTCCAGCTCGCGTGCTGCCCACACGACCTTCTGCACGTTGACCGAACTCAGCCTGCCCCAGATCTTGATCATTTCGATTCCTTTGGTTCGACGAGGGTGTGACCGATCAGCTCGCCGAGCACGGCCACGGCGGCGCGGATCTTCTCCGGTGGCACGGTGACAAACGACAAGCGCAGCGTGTTGGTCGGGGCGTTGTCAGCGAAGAATGGCGCGCCCGGCACAAAGGCCACGCCGCGCTCGATCGCGCGCGGCAGCAACGCCATCGTATCGGCGCCGGCCGGCAGCGTGAGCCAGACGAACATGCCGCCGTCAGGGCGCGTCCAGCGCACGCCGTCCGGCATCGCGGTGGCCAGCGCCTCCAGCATCACCGCGCACTGCTGCGCGTAGCGCGCACGCACTCGCGGCAGGTGCGTGTCGAGCAGGCCGCTGGCCAGCACGCGATGGGCGGCGCGCTGCGTCAGCGTGGCGGTGTGCAGGTCGGTAGCCTGCTTCAGTCGCACCAGCAGTTCGATGCACGCGCGTGGCGCGATGACGAAGCCCAGCCGCAGACCGGGGGCCAGCACCTTGGAGAAAGAACAGACGCGGATCGTGCGTTCAGGCGCGTAGCTGCGCAGCCCCGGTGGTGGCGCCTGGTGGTACCAGAGCTCCCCGTAGGGGTCGTCCTCGATCAGCCACAGGTCATGGCGGCGCGCGGCGGCGGCCAGTGCAGCGCGGCGCGCGGGACTGAGCGTGCGGCCAGTCGGGTTCTGGAAGTTCGGCATCACGTACAGCACCCGCGCATCGCGCGCCAGCGCGGCGTCGAGCGCGCCAGGTTGCAGCCCTTCGTCGTCGGTCGGCAGCGTGCGATAGGTCGGATCGAAGAGATTGAACGCCTGCAGTGCGCCCAGGTAGGTCGGCGACTCCACCAGCAGCGGCGCCTGCGGCTCGACGAACGCCTTGCCCAGCAGGTCAAGCGCCTGCTGCGAGCCAGCCACGATCATCACTTCGTCGGCTAAGGTGGGCACGCCGCGTGCGGTCTCTTGCGCCGCCACCCACTCGCGCAGCGGCGCATGCCCCTCGGTGGTGCTGTATTGCAGCGCCTGCCGGGCCTGTGCATCGTCGGCCAGTTCGGCATCGAATGCCGCGCGCAGCGCCTCCACCGGGAAGCTCTCCGGCGCCGGCAGGCCGCCGGCGAGCGAGATCATGTCGGGCCGCAGCGCGACCTTGAGGATCTCGCGCACGATTGAGCTGGTGGCCGAGGCGGCGCGGCGTGCCGGTCGCAGCAGGGCGGTTGCGGCCAAGCCAGGCAGGGAATGCGGTGCGTTCATCGGCGTTCCTCAAGGTTGGAGTGCGTGTAGCGGATGGTCATCGCCAGGCCATCCACAGCGCCGTGGCCGCCAGCAGCAGGCCCATCACGCGGTTGAAGTAGGCGAGCCGGCGACCCTGCTGCAGCCAGCCACGCAAGGCGGCGCCGATGCTGGCCCAGGTCACCAGGCTGCCGAACGCGGCCAGCCCGAACACCAGCACGATGATCGCCGTGCGTTGCGCCGATGCGGCGCCCGTCATGAAGGTGCCGGCGGTGGCGGCGGCGAGCATCCACGCCTTGGGGTTGGCGTATTGAAACGCGGCCGACTGCCAGAAGCTGAGCGGCTGCGCCACCCGCCGCTCGGCCAGGCTGCCGGCGCGCGCCACCAGCCAGGCGATGAAGAGCAGGTAGCCGATGCCGAGCCACTTGATCGCCGCGGCCAGCAGCGGATGCGCGAGCAGCAGCGCGGCGACACCGAGGCTGCCTGCCACCAGCATGGTGCCGAAGCCGAACGGCACGCCGAGCATGTGCGGCAGCGTTGCCCGCAACCCGTGGTTGGCGCCGGTCACGGTGGCGATCGTGTTGTTTGGACCGGGCGTAAACGAGCCGGCCACCGCCAGTGCGGCAAGGGCGAGCAGTTCGTCGACCGGCATCGGGGCGGTACGGCAGGATCGCGCGCTCAGGCGGCAGCGCGCAGCGGGGCAAACGTCTCGCCGGCCAGCACGCGGGCGAATAGATCGGCATCGACGTTGCCGCCGCACAGCGTGATGCCGACGCGGCGGCCCGCCAGCAGCGCGCGTTCCTGCAGCGCGCCGGCCAGCGAGGCCGCACCGGCGCCTTCGGCCACGTTGTGGGTGGTGGTGAACAGCAGTCGCATCGCTTCGGCGACCTCGGCGTCGGTGACCTCGACGATGCGGTCGACATACGCGCGAATGATCGCCAGCGACTCGGCGTCCGGCACGCGGCAGGCCAGGCCGTCGGCCAGCTGCGTACTGACCGGCGCTTCGATCAGCCGGCCGGCGGCGAAACTCAGTGCGTAGCAGCGCGCATGCGCCGAGACCACGCCGACGATGCGTGTCTTCGGCGACAAGGCGTTGCGCGCGGCGGCGCAGGCGTTGACGCCGGAGCCCTGCCCGATCGGCACGTAGACGACGTCAAGGTCCGGCGCGGCGGTGAACAGCTCTGCCCAGTAGGTGGCGACGCCGCGCACGAGATCGGTGTGGAAGGACGGCACGTAGTGCAGCCGCTCCGCCTGAGCCAGTTCGCTGGCGTGCTCGCGCGCCGCCTGGAAGTCCTCTCCGTGTTCCACCAGCTCGGCGCCGAGCGCGCGCATCGCGGCGTTCTTCTCGCGCGAATTGCCCTGCGGCACCACCACCACGCAGCGCAGCCCGCAGCGCTGCGCGGCAAACGCCATCGACTGGCCGTGGTTGCCGCGGGTGGCGCCGATCACGCCGAAGCACCCGGCATCGCGCGCCAGCCGCTCGAAGTAGACGATGCCGCCGCGCACCTTGAAGGCGCCGACCGGCGTGTGGTTCTCGTGCTTGACCCAGGCCTCGGCGCCGAGCGCGGCCGACAGTTGCGGCCAGACGTACTGCGGGGTGGGCGGCATGGCGGCATAGACGAGGCGGGCGGCGTCTTCGATGGCGGCAAGATCAGGCAGGCTCGACACAGGCGGATCCGGTGCAGATGGGCAGGGCTGGAATCTAGCCCAGTTGGCCAGTACAGTGGCAGTACAGTTGGTCTGATGCCCAAGGCCACTGGCCTGCCGTTCCAGGCAGCACAGTGGCGGCCGCGCCGAGACAGGTCTTGCTCGCGAAGCTTCGCCCGATCCAGATGCGTCGCGACTCGCCAATACCGCCAACACTACCGATGACGACCTTGCCGCTGCCCGCCACCGACGCCTTGTCCGCCCGCCTGCCGCCGACACTGGCCGGTGCCGAACGCACGCTCGCCGACCAGCTGGCCGCCTGGCTGGCGCTGCGCATCGACGAGCATGCGCTCAAGCCCGGCACCCGGCTGCCGTCGATCCGCCGCTTTGCCGATGACCGCGGTGTCAGCCGCTCCACCGTGGTGGAGGCGTACGACCGCCTGATCGCGGCCGGCTATGCCGAGTCGCGGCGAGGCGCCGGCTTCTTCGTGCGCGCCCGACGCCCGGCCAGCACGTCGGCACGCGCGGGCGCGGCGGCACGGACTGCCGCCAAGACGACGCCACCGGCGCTCGACGTGATCTGGCTGCTGCGTTCGATGCTGCGGCAGGCACCGGCCAGCAACCAGCCCGGCGCCGGCCTGCTGCCGGCAGAGTGGCTCGACAGCGAGATCGTGGCTGCCGGCGTGCGCGCGGTCGGCCGCAGTGCCGGCACCGGCCTGCTCGGCTACGGCCAGCCCGAGGGCTACCTGCCGCTGCGCCAGCACCTGGCCGAGCGGCTCGCGCAGGCCGATGTCGCCGCGGCGCCGGAGCAGATCATCACCACCGCCGGGGTCACGCAGGCGATCGACCTGGTGGCGCGGCACTTCCTGGCGCCGGGCGACACCGTGTTCGTCGAGGATCCGGCATGGTTTCTGATGTTCGCGCGCTTTGCCGCCTTCGGTGCGCGCGTCGTCGGCGTGCCGCGCCGGCACGACGGTCCCGACCTGCAGGTGCTCGCCAACCTGCTGACGCGCCATCAGCCCAAGCTTTTCGTCGTCGGCAGCGTGCTGCACAACCCGACCGGCAGTTCGATCAGTGCCGCCAATGCGCACGGCCTGCTCAAGCTCGCCGACGAGTACGGCTTCACGATCGTCGAGGATGACGTCTATGGCGACCTGCAGCCGGGCCGCGCGCTGCGTCTGGCGAGCCTCGATCAGTTGAAGCGGGTGATCTACGTGAGCGGGTTTTCGAAGACGCTCGCCGCCAGTTTGCGGGTCGGCTACATCGCCACCAGTGCCGCGGTGGCGCAGCAGTTGGCCGACCTGAAGATGCTCACCGGTCTGACCACGGCTGAACTGCCGGAGCGCGTGGTCGCGCGCGTGCTGGCCGAAGGGCAGTACCGCCGGCATCTGGATCGCGTGCGCGGACGGCTCGACGACGCGCGTGATCGCACCGCGCGCGCGCTGGAGAAGATGGGTGCGCGCCTGGCGTTGCAGCCGGAGGCCGGCATCTTCCTGTGGGCCGACTTCGGGCGCGATACCAACGTGATCGCCGCCGAGGCGAGCGAACAGGGCGTGCTGTGCGCACCGGGCAGCCTGTTCTCGCCGTCGCAACTGCCGAGCACGTGGATGCGGGTGTCGGCCGCCACCTGCATGAACCTGCCCGCGCTGCGTTTTCTCGGCGAGGCGATGCGCTGACGCAGACGCGCCGCGGCTTGCGGCGGCGTTGCGTGTCGTAGCGCCTTGGTTCAGTCGATCAGACGCAGTCGTACCACCGGCCGCTGCGGCCGGCGGCGTGCCACCTCGACGAAGCCGGCCTTGTCGTACATCGACTTCACGCCGTGCCAGAGCCAGTCGTCGACCGAAGGCGTCGCCTTGTCGATCGGATACGCCTCCAGCAGGGTGGCCCCGCGCTTGCGCGCATAGGCGATCGCTCCCGCCAGCAGCGCCGCCGCCACGCCCTGGTGCCGATGCTCGCTCGGCACCACGAAGCAGATCACCGACCACACCGACGCGTCGTCGACCGGCTTCATCACCGGTGAGCGCGCGAGTTTGAGGTAGTCGCTGCGGGGGCCGAGAGCCACCCAGCCCACCGGCTGCTTGCCGCGGTAGCCGATCAACCCGGGCGGCGGATCGGCGGCCGCGAGTGCCTGCAGGCGTGCGCGCCGTGCATCAGCCGGACGGGTGCCGGACGGCAGATCCTGGCGCCCGGTCTCGCGGTAGTACATGCACCAGCAGCCGCGCGCGATCGAGCAGCCCTTGGCGAGGAACACCGCTTCGAGATCGGGCCAGCGTGCAGGGGTGAGCGGGTGGACGGAGATCTTCATGGAATGCGTTTCGCAGGCGCGGCGCGTGCACGCGGTCGCGCTGGCAGGGATTCAAGCACGCCCAGCGCTTCATTGTCAGCCGCGTGGTGACGCCACGGCATTCCGCAGTCCACGGCGCTAGCATCTGATGCATTCCCTTTGCTTGCAGCTCATCAATCTGTCGGGAAACAATCGATGCCCATCTGGCTTACGTCTGTTCCGCAGCGGTTGCGCGCCGCGGCGTACGCGCTGCTGCTGATCGGTCCGGCCGCCGCGGCGCAGGTCACCGTCACCGACCCGTGGGTGCGGGGGACGGTGCCATCGCAGATGAGCACCGGCGCGTTCATGACGCTCAAGGCGGCCAAACCCGCGCGCCTGCTCGGAGCCACTTCGCCGGTGGCGAGCGTGGTCGAGCTGCATGAAATGGCGATCGACAACAACGTCATGCGCATGCGCGCGGTCGATGTGCTTGACCTGCCGGCCGGCCGCAGCGTTGAACTGCGTCCAGGCGGCTTTCACGTGATGCTGATCGACCTGAACCGCCAGCTCAAGCCGGGCGAGACGGTGCCGGTGATGCTGCTGATCGAGCAGGACGGCAAGCGGCAGACCATCGAGGTCAAGGCAGCCGTGCGTGCGCTGGCGTCGCGCGAGCGCAAGCCGGCGACGGCAAAGTGAAGCGCGGGCCGATGCTTCAATCGCGGGCGCAGAGCGTGCGGTCGATGCGCTGCAGGAAGGCCGTCATGTCGAGCGGCTTGGTCAGGTAGTCGTCAAAGCCGGCGTTCAGTGCGGCGGTGATGTCGTCGGCCAGTGCGTTGGCCGACAACGCGATACACGGCACCCGGGCGAGGGCTGGGGTGGCGCGCAGCTGACCGAGCACGGCGGTGCCATCCATGTCCGGCAGACGCATGTCGAGCAGGATCAGATCGGGTCGCTGCGCAAGCGCAAGCTCGCAGGCGCCGGCGCCGTGGTCCGTCATCAGAAAGCGCACGTTCGGCCGCAGCTGCATCATGCCGGCCACCAGCGCCCGGTTGGCGGGGTTGTCTTCGACATACATCACGCAGCCGCTGACATCCAGGCGCACCGGCTGCCGCGCCGGTGCGTGAGCCGCGCCGGGCGATGCGGCAATGGGCGCCGCTCGGGCGGTGCGCAAGGTGACGCTGAACTCGCTGCCGATGCCGGGCTCGCTGGCGACGTCGAGTTCGCCGCCCATCTGTTCGACCAGCTTGCGTGTGATGGTCAGGCCGATGCCGGTACCTTCGATCGGCGCGGTCTCCAGGCCGAGCCGGTTGAACGGCTGGTAAAGCTTGTCGAGCTGCGCCGTGGTCAGACCGCGGCCCGAGTCGCGCACGGCGATCCGCAGCGCCGCCTCGCCGCCGAGGGTGGCCGGGCCGACCTGCAGCGCCACGCTGCCCAGGTCACGGTTGTATTTCACCGCGTTGGAGAGCAGGTTGAGCATCACCTGCTTCAGGCGCAGCTCGTCGGCAAGCACGCTGGGGGCATCGACGAGAACACTGACCTCGAGTGCAATGCCGCGTCGATCGGCATCCGTGCGCATCAGCGCCAGGCACTGGTCGATCAGCGGCAGCAGCGCCACCTCGCCCAGCTCAAGCGGCGTTTCGCCGGCCTCGATGCGCGACAGTTCCAGCACTTCGTTGATCAGCGCCAGCAGGTGCCAGCCGGCCGTGCGGATGTGGGTGACCCGTTCCTGCTGCGCCGGCGCCAGCGGATGTCCATGGTCGAGTTCGAGCAGTTGCGAGAAGCCGAGGATCGCGTTCAGCGGTGTACGCAGCTCATGGCTCATGCGCGACAGGAACTCGGACTTGGCCGCGCTGGCACGTTCGGCCATCTCCTTGGCGCGCAACGCCGAGCCGACCATCCGCGCCTCGGTGACGTCCCATGCCAGGCCGATCACCCGCTGCGCCACGCCGGCGTGGCTGCGCAGCACATGGCCGCGGGTGGAGATCCAGCGGACGCTGCCGTCCGGTCGCAATGCGCGGTACTCGTGCTCGAACGCGTCGCCTTGGGTCAGCGCGGCCTGCTGCCAGGCTTGCGCAGCGTCCCGATCCTCGGGGTGCACCGCGTCGAGCCAGACCTTGTCGCGGAACGACTCGCGCGTATGGCCGAACAGCGCATACATCTGATCGTTCCACTGGCTGGTACTCGAGGGCAGATGCCACTCGAACACGCCGATGCCGAGCGACTCGGCCACCATCCGCATGCGGTTCGACAACTCGTCGCGCTCGAGCTGTGCCTGCCGCTGCTCGGTGACGTCGAAGTGGACGCCCAGCATACGCACCGGCTCGCCGCGGCTGTTGCGTTCGACGCGCAGGTGATCGTCGATGTACCGGACCGCGCCATCGCCGCGCACGATCCGATAGGACAGCGTGCCTCCTTCCGCCTGCAATCTGGACAGGCGCGCCTCGACGAGTACACGATCGTCAGGGTGGATCCGGCTCAACCAGTCGGTGTGCGACGGCGACCAGCCGGCCGCGTCGACGCCGTAGATGCTGCACATGCGCGCATCCCACACTTCACGGTTGTCCGTGAAGCGGCGTTCCCATACACCCATGCGTACGATCTGCGAGGCCAGTTGCAGGCGGTCGATCAGGACGGCGCGCTCATGCTCGGTGCGCCGCAGGTGGGTGACGTCGATGCAGGTGCCAACGGCGCGCACCGGCTGGCCGTCGGCATCGCGCTCGACCAGGCCGCGCGTGACGATCCGCAGCGGCGTGCCGTCGGCGCGGACCAGGGTCGCCTCCAGTTCGTGCGCGCCCTCGGTGCTGAGCATCCGTTGCCACCATGCCTGCGCGGCCGGCACATCGTCGGGATGGACCCGCGCCAACGTCGCATCGCGCGACGGCGGCTCAGGCGGCGGAAAGTCCATCAACGCGAACAGCGTGCGATCCCAGGTGCCGGCCCCGGTGCGCAGGTCGCGCTCCCATACGCCGATGCCGCCGGCCTCGGTGGCCAGCTTCAGCCGTTGCAGTGCTGCGGCCAGGCGCGCCGCCGCTTCATACGACTCGGTGACGTCAATGATCGCGCCGAGCACGCGCCACGGACGGCCGTCGGCGCGTCGCTCGGCCCAGGCGCGCGTGCGCATGCGCCGCAGCTGGCCGTCGGTGCGCACCTGGCGCGACTCGAACTCGACGACCTCGTTGCGTTCGATGGTCTGATGCCATGCCTGCTGTACCGCCGCCACGTCGTCGGCGTGGGTCATCGCCAGCAATTCTTCGCGCGACGGTGGCTGCCGGTCGTGCGGCAGGCCGAGCAGGTCGAACAGCGTCGTGTTCCAGTAAGCCGAGCCGGTTTCCAGATTGCGTTCGGCAATGCCGATGCGGCCCGCTTCGCTGGCCAGCTGCAGCAGTCGCAGCACTTCGGTCGCCTGCATTTCGCTCTGCTTTTCGCGCGTGATGTCGACCACCACGCCCGCCACCAGACGGTGGCCGCCGCTGCCGCGCACGTTGCGCCCGCGTACCGACAGCCAACGGTCGGTGCCGGGCTGCATGGGCACCCGCAGCTGGTAGTCGTGGACGGCGTCGGTCTCCTTTTCGGTTGGAGATCGCCAGCTGGCGAAGTAGTGCACCCGATCGTCAGGATGCAGGCGCCGGGCGACCTCGGCGAACGGCGGCGGCAGCGTACTGCCGGGCAGCGCAGCGATGCCGGTCAGCTCGAACATCTGCGCGTTCCAGTAGCCGGCGCCGGTGACGGGGTCGCGCACGAAAATGCCGACGCCGGCCAGTTCGGTGGCCAGCTGCAGCCGCTGCAATGTCTCGCGCAGCCGCTGCTCGGCGTCCTTGCGGGTGGTGATGTCGGCCGAGGTGCCGAGCAGGGTGCGACGACCGGCGTCGTCGGTCATCAGCGCACTCTGCGACTCGACCCAGCGCACGCTGCCGTCGCCGCGCACGATGCGATGCTCGATGCGCCAGGTCTGCAGTTCGGTGCGCGCCGGGTCACTCTGCTGCAGAGTGAGCTTGACGGTGTTGAGCACCGTCGCGCGGTCGTCGGCGAGGACATGCCGCTCCAGCCAGGCAGCTGCGTGCCTGGGCGTCTCCGATGCCTCGATGCCATACAGCGCGAGCATCTGCGCGTTCCAGTAGACGTGGCCGCGATCAGCGTCGATCTCCCAGACGCCGATCTGATGGGCGGCCGTCACCAGGGCGAGGCGCTGCGCCAGGCGACGCTGGCGCAGGCTGGACGCCGGCGGCAAGGTGCGCTCCGCCGGCTCAACCGCGGGGGCTTCCGGGGCGTTGGCGGCGGCGCCGCACACGATGCTGCACAGCACAGCGGTGCCGCCGTCGGGCCACTGGATCGGCTCGCCACGGACCCGTGCGGTGATGCCCGTCGGCCCCTCTTGAGCCAACGGCAGTTCGACGTCGAACGACGCGCCGTCGGACCCCGCCCGCTCGATCAGTTGCGCCAGCTCGTCGCGCACCGGTGCGGCGAACAAAGCGAGCGTGGCATCGAGCGATGCATCGGTGATACCGGGTGCGTCGGCCCAGGCGGCGAACGCCGCCGACCACGTGGCGCGGCGCCCTGCCGGGTCGACCTGGCATATCGCCAGGTCGGTCAGTCGCGCGATCGCTTCGATCGCAGACAACCGCGCGGCGGGCGAGTCGCCCGGCGGGTGCCGTCCTGCGGTGGGGTCGCGCGGAGCAGGAATGGGATTCAACGAAAGCAAGGCACAAATGGCTGGTGACTACCTAGTAGTCTGCCCGCAGGGTGTTTCCCACAACAGCGGTTTTTGCTTAAGTCCACGCGTTTTGCATCGAAGTGTTGCCTCAACGCACGAGCCGCCGGCAGCCCACGGCAGCGGTTGCCGGGCGCGCCGACGCGTGGCCGACCTGTCGAGCGCGTCCGGGTGGGGCGGGTACCGTCGTTAAGGGGCGTCGTGCCACCGTGGCGATGCTTGTGCTGCCGCAGCTCGTCGTGCCGCTGACTGCAGGCTGCGCCCGGCCCGGGCGGATGGGCGAGCCGCGCGACGACAGGCCCTAGAATCTGCGCCTCAGGCCGCAGACCCGTTGCGGCCTTTTTTTGTTACCCACGCCGTGACACTGTCCCGACTGATCGCCGGATTCGTCCGACGCCATGGGCGCGCCTATATCGCCTCGGCGGCGATGCTGGTCGGCGTCGCGGTCCTCACGGTGGCGGTACCGCGCCAGGTGGGTGCAGTGATCGACGGCCTCGTGGCCGGGCGGCTGGTCGGTGACCTTTTGTGGCGCGAGGTGCTGATCCTGGTCGCGATGGGCGTGGCGATCTACTTCCTGCGCGTCGGCTGGCGGCTGCAGCTGTTCGCCGCGGCCTACCGGCTCGGTGTCGAACTGCGCGCCAACCTGTACCGGCGCCTGACGCTGCAGGGGCCGCCGTTCTTCCAGACCCAGCGCACCGGCGACCTGATGGCGCGCGCCACCAACGATGTCGACGCGGTCGAAATGGCCGCCGGCGAGGCCTTCCTCGCTGCCTTCGACGGCACGCTGACGCTGGTGCTGGTGGTGGCGATGATGACGCTGGGCATCGACTGGCGGCTCGGGCTGGTGGCGTTGCTGCCGTTCCCGCTGATGGCGTTTGCCTTCTGGGTGATCTCGCGTCGCGTACACGAGGCGTGGGCGGAGTCGCTGCAGCGCTTCTCGCACCTGAACGAGCATGTGCAGGAAACCGTGGCCGGCGTGCGCACCTTGCGTGCACTCGGGCTGGAGGCGCACGCCGGGCGCGACTTTGCGCGACGCACGCAGGCGGCGGCGGATTCAAGCTTCACCGCGCAGAAGTGGGAGTCGGCCTACGAGCCGGCGGTCGGACTGACGCTGACCAGTGCCACCGTGCTCACGCTGTCGGTCGGTGGCTGGCTGGTGTGGCGCCACGAACTGACGGTGGGCCAACTTACGGCCTTCACGATGTACCTCGGTCAGCTGATCTGGCCGATGTTCGCCGCGGGCTGGGTGCTGTCGTTGATCGAGCGCGGCCGCGCTGCGTGGGCGCGGCTGGACCCGGTGCTGACCGCGCCGCTGACGGTGACCGACGACGGCA
>LNFM01005339.1_pt1 | contig 32095 bp, 27 predicted proteins | sample 596031 | NCBI WGS metagenome assembly LNFM01 (sample SAMN04254537, study PRJNA301005) | activated carbon metagenome | isolation source: dual media filters at the Ann Arbor, Michigan drinking water treatment plant | place: USA: Ann Arbor | reverse complement strand
GGGAGCGGCCAAGAGTCTTTGTTAAATTCGGCAGGCATTACAAAACTCATGGTTGAAGCAGAATCATGTATGTGCATATGAACGGGTGAAGTCATGGCAATTTTTTGTTTGCCACTATTACCGCCAAAAATGTAGCCAGCTAATTTTCTAAAACCCGAATTGCCTAATGCACTATAATTGGCAGCTACTGTGGTGATGGTAGCCATCGTTGCCTGAGGGTAAAATCGAATTTCAAAATCCTTTCCGGTACGAATAACTTTGTATGCCTGCGTTTCTGTGGCCATGGATGTATACAGTTGAAAGGATAATAGGGTTACGGTTAAGCTAGCGATCACTACCAGGAAAACTTTCATCTTAACTGTAAGTACGTGGATTAATCCTTAGCGAAAGCATTTAACTGCTTAATGGGTTAGCTTGAAATTACCGTGCCGCGAATACCAAACCGAAAGCAGCCTTTAAACGGTGTTTCGTTAAAGACTCGTGGAGGAAACTCTACACCTTTTGATTCTGCTCGATCCAAAAAATAAATGCTATACGTGTAAATAATTGTATCGTTATAGTTTTCGACACTCGCCCGCCTGCCTTTGCCGAATCCGCCAAGTGGCGGAGCAGGCAGGGTATGACACCACAAATTATTCTCTGCCCATGGTTGGTGCCTGCCTGCGGTAGGCAGGTTTTCACCAACCATACACGGGCATCTAAGCATTTTTCGGTACTGTAATTTTTCGTCATGACTTTGCGATCGGTGATAACATCGACCGCAGGCAAATAGGAAGTAAGTAAAGCCACCCCCTAACCCCCGCCAGCGGGGGACATGGCTACGGATGACACCTCTGCTTCGGGCTTTACTCACGTTCTTAGCTGTCTCCGAGGCGGGAGACTCCGCTTGGAAAAAAGATATATCGTGATGCCATCGGTTATTTACGTATCTTACATTGATCCTATACCAATATTCAATCCCCTAACCAAAAATCCCTATGAAAATGATTCCGTATCTGGCCGCATCGGCTCTTATCGTCTTTGGATGCACCTCGCCTGACAAGCCTGCAGCAGAAAATGCAGCAGTTAGTAACATCACGCTGCCTTATACAGCTATTTATTCATCCAACGTCAATCAGGATATTTCTGACGAAGACTTGCTGATGGTTTTGAAAAGCTATAAAGATTGGGAGACCGGAGATATGCAAAGTCTGAGAACAGCTTTTGGAGACAGTATTGAATATAATGGATGGGATGGCACCTATTCTCATGGACCTACCGAAGAACTGATGCAAAAATGGGCACCTTCACGAGACAGCCTGAGTAATATAAAAATTGATATGGCGGTGTGGACTAAAAATAACTTTCCCGACAAGGGTGCTAAAAATATTACGGTCTGGTATACAGAGACGGATACATATAAAGATGGCAGGGTAATCAAATTTGATATGCATGATATCAATGAAGTGAAAGACGGTAAAATTACCTGGTATGCTCAATACCGAAGAGGTTATAAGAGCAAATAAACAACAGCACCGTATTCCAATCTAAGCGGAGTCTCCTGAAAGAGACTCCGCGTTCATTTGGTGTCACTGCCAGCATAACGCAGAGTCCTCGAGACGAAGACTCTGCAGAGAATAGGGATCCTGTATTCCAACCCGGCAGCTGGCGGGTGACATGTTTGTAGCCGTGGGCTTTAGCCCACGGATTAAAAACGGTATTAACATCGCGCCACAGTAAAGTTAAGATAGAGCTGCGTATGTTTTGGCGCGAATTGATGAACGTTGTTAGAACGATTGCATTCTTCCTTCGGTGTTACGCGGAGTCCCCGAGGCGGGAGACTCCGCTTGGAAAAGATGATGTTAGAACGATTGCATTCTTAGTCAGGGTTGTTTGTTGGTGAAGAACATTTATCTGCCGGAGTGAAACGAAGGGCATGACCAACAAGGGCGAGTGTTGGTCAGGCGACCAACAACAACAAAGGAAGCATGTAAATCCACCCTCTACCCCCGCCAGCGGGGGACATGGCTTCGAACGGAAGGTTAAGAAAATTAGAGTTTTATTCTTCTTACTGCTTTGATCTTAGTGATGCTTCTCTTTGAGTGCAATATCCTCAACACTTGAACTTCGTGCTTCGTTATTCTATAAATAATCAAATGAGAATCGAGGATAATCCAACGGTAGATCTTTGATTTAGTTGGCAGGTGCCTACATTCCGGAAAGAGACGGTAACTATTCGGTAGCCTTTCGACCAGGTCCCAAATTTCAGCTTCATAATTCTCTGCTTGCCGTAACCCAAAAGTTTCAACTCCGTAATTGAATACATCCTCAAGGTCTTCAGCAAAGCTTAACGATACTTTTACAGAGCGCCTTTTTTCTTCCGCCATGACGCCATCAGCTTTTTAGCTTCCGAAGGAGTATAAAAAGGACCTTTCTCAGCTTTCGCAATATCTTTCTTAAGTTCATCAAGCTTAATTGGGCTACCTTCTAAAGCCAGGCTTTTTGATTTCTTAATATCTGTTTTCATAGACAGCAATTTAGGGATTTTTTAACATAAATAGGAAGCAAGTAAATCCACCCCCTACCCCCGCCAGCGGGGGACATTGCTTCGAATGACAACTGGTCCCGCGTGGGGGACATGGCTTCGAATTCTCTTGAAAACTCCCCTACTTCTTCTTCGCCTTGCCCATGGTTGGTGTTTTCACCAACCATACACGAGCACCTAAGCATCTTTTGCGGTACTGTAATCTTTTAGTCACGATTTTGCGATCGGTGATAACACCGACCGCATGCAGAAATCAAATTCACGATTTACTTTTCACAATCAAAGTCTTGCCATAACTGATCGAGTGATTTCCAAACGCTATGGGTATAAGGCTGCGGAGATAATTCAAAATACACGAACTCTTTGCCGGGTTCATGGCATGACCGTGTTCGAACGCGACAATGTAAGGTTATAGGTTTGCCTGACAGGTAATCCATCATGGTAACGGTGCCTGTAAATGACGGTTGAGCTCCTGATGAGTGGTTGGACTTAAATTTAGTAGTTACAGAAATGGATTTCCCGGCAGCAAGACGGGCACTATCGCTGTTCGCCTCAATCAATCCCGTGTAATAGGTTTTCAAATCCTTTTCGAGGCTCGCTTCCGTTACTACCGGTTTACCTTCCAGATACCATAAGAAGGCATACGACCAATACTCATCACTGCCTGACTTAGCCCAGCCGGGTGCAAACCGAATGTCTTCCACTCCTTTATACGATATAGATGGCGCGAATGAAGGCGGAACCAGGAACCGCTCAACACCCCAGTTTTTTGGTGTGGGGAACGAGTATGGAGCTTGCCATGTGTGTCCATCAAATTCACCAGTAGTTTCCTGTCCGTAAGCAGTGGCGCAAAACAAAAGGCTGGCCAGCAAGATTTTATTCATACAACTTATGTTTAAAAGGTATTAGATACCGACCTCAACTGAAATCAGATTTTAAATATAGATAGGAATGCCAGCATAAATTGTTAACAACCCGTTAATGCCCATTGGTTGTTCTTACTAACCTATGGTTGCTGCCAACCTAAACACCTAAGCTTCTAAATTTTCATTAGGCGATCGGTGAATACACCGGCCGCGAGCAAAATGGCTGTATAAGATCGAGATTTAAACGGATTGCTTCAATCGCTTTTATCCACGGTATTGCGAACAGCACTAAATGGAAGTGTGCCGGAAGTCGTTTCAAATACTTGCCTTTCCAAATCTATAGCAGAAACGCTGAGCTTCTGGTTTTGAAGCGTAAACACAAAACAATCGATCACGATGTACTCGACCGAATTGCCATCATAACTTTCTGAAGTCAGGAAGGAAACCCGCAGGCCCGACTCCTTATGCAGCACCACCTGTTCATGCATCCGATGTACTTCATCCCGGGCTTCGATTTCTGAATCCTGATAAGAATAAGATATGTATCTTTTGAAATTGAAATCATCATAATAATTGAGATGCAAACCAACTTGCTGCACTATTTCTTGATGGTTGGGATCAGAGATTTTCATTTGACACAAGTATGAGCTGTAAAATACATTAGTGAACGTAGGAATTATTTATGAGGATGCGAAAGATGAATGATGGTAGAATGATTTCAGGTTAGAGAAGTTGGTGGTGCGGTGACACCGACCAAAGGGAAAATTGTTGGTCAGGTGACCAACAACAACAAAGGAAGCATGTAATCCACCCCCTAACCCCCGCCAGCGGGGGACATTGCTTCGAATGAGGATTAGACCCATTTGGAAAAGAGAACTCCAATACAATAATTAAATAAATTGAAACGCAATCCTGAGCGGGCAGCTTGTTGCATTCATTTATGCGCTTGAAAGAAGACATAACCTGATCGTTAATCGAAGCATACTGTAGCGAAGGATCTCCTAAATCAAAAGTCCGTTATCTGATTGAGGGGATCCTTCGCTTTGTCCTTTACTTACGAAGAGAATTTATTCGTTATATGGATTTTATTTTTTCATTAGACCTATTCATAGTACGCTCAGGATTGGACCTTGAATTTGGGGGGATCCTGTATTTCAACCCGCCAGCTGGCGGGTGACATGTTTGTAGCCCCGGGTGTCAACCCGGGGCTAAGATAAAGAAAGATAAACGCGCCATAGGAAAGTAATGAACGAGCTGCGCAATATTTGGCGCGGACAGATGAACGTTGTTAGAACGATTGCATTGTTGGTTTAAATAAGAGTCGGACAGGCGCTATGTGGTTTACTGTTGTTGGTCAGGCGACCAACAACAACAAAGGAAGCATGTAATCCACCCCCTACCCCCGCCAGCGGGGGACATGGCTTCGAATGGCATCCTGGGCCGGACTGGGGGACATGGCTTCGAATGACAACTGGTCCCGCCAGCGGGGGACATAGTTTCATAGGTTAGTATGTGCTGCTGCTCCCCTACTTCTTCTTCGCCTTCAACTCCGCCAACGCTTTTAGTGAGCTCTCTTTTTTGGGTTCGATCGACAACGCTTTCTTATAATTCACGATAGCCTGAACCGTATCGCCACTGAGGGCAAGCGCTTCGCCATAGCTGTCGTATACACTGGCCCGGGTGGGATATAGCAACATGTTTACTTTCAAAATATCGAGGGCCAATTTTGTTTTTCCATTGTTGAGCGAATTAAACCCTTGCCAGTTCAGGTTGCCTTCGCTGATGGACTCGTCTTTTGGATTGACTGTTAATAACGCCTGGTATGCTTTCACCGCTCCATCAATATCTCCTTCCAGGATGAACTCATACGGCACCTTATCATCAGTCTTGAGCTTTGGATGGGTGTACTCCTGCTTTCCATTTTCTACCAGGAGTATATTCAATTGCCCATCGGCCGGGTTGGTTTTGAATAGGATCAGGTCCTCGCTCTCGCGACTGATGTAGCTGCTATCCGAGATCTGAAACAATTCGGTGGGCGTGCCGCGCAAGGACTTTCTATATAAACGATTGCCCTCGTTGTATACGGTGATCAAGCCATCGCTCGAGTTTTTATAGCGACCGGTGATGGTTGAAAATTTTGTGGTATCCATGTTCCTCTTTTTGTAGACGGGCACATAGTTACTCCATCCATACGTGCGGGCTACTGACCGGATCACCTCGCTGATAAACTCCGGATGATTGGAGTTGGTGAGCACGACCACACCATAGCCGTTGGTTTTGTGGGCCACCATCTCGCTGGAGAATCCTTCATCCCAGCCACCATGGCCGAAATAGATATCATCCTTTATTTTGTCGAGGAATAAACCCAGTCCGATGAAATCAGCTACGAAGGGTGTGAGCATTTTTTCGGTCATGGCTTGTGACAATACTTTGCCGCTATCACCTGCAATAGTTTTTTGAATGTTGATGGCGAACGTGGCGAGGTCTTCGGCTGTGGTCCATAGGCCTGCGGCTGCCATCTCCGGGTAGGTGTGGCGTTTGCCTTTGGTCATGGTGCCATCGGGCAGGTAGCCGGTGGCGGCCATTTTTAATTGTGCGGGTTGCAAGGGCTGATCGTAGGTGCTGTTGTTCATGCCGAGTGGCGACAATACTTTTTCTTTCAGGATTTCCGGAAACGGTTTGCCTTCTACATCTACGAGCATCTGCTGCATGATGGTGTAGCCACCCCCCGAGTAGCGATAACTTTCTTCCGGCACTTTATCGACACGCACTGCGGATGTGTTGGCCGGAGGCAGACCATCTAATACCTGTACTGTTGTGGGCACGGGCAGATCGGGGCTATAGCCGGGGAAGCCATGCACCGTGAGCCCGCCTGTGTGGCTGAGCAAATGTTTGAGCGCTACTTTTTTGTCTTTGGTGAATTCATTATCGGGCAGCTTCCAGGATTTGAGGTAGGTGTTTATGTTTTCATTCAAATCGAGTTTGCCTTCTTCGGTGAGCTTGAGGGCTGCATAGGCGGCTACGGGTTTGCTGATGGAGCCGGCCTGGAACAACGTGGTGCGGGTGACGGGTTCTTTCGTTTCTTCATCCATTACGCCATAGCTTTTGAGCCAGGCTATTTTGCCGTTGTGGATCACAGCAATGCTTACGCCCGGCACGTGGTAGTGTTTCATGCGGGCTTCGATGGTCCAGGTAGAATCTCCCTCGAGGTAGACGGGCTTGATCAACCCGGTTTCTACTTTTTTGATGATGTCTTCTGGTGATTCATTCTTTGGGGCCGGAGTGCAATATTGCAATGCCACTGCGAGGAGGATTATTTTTTTCATGGGGAATTAATTCATTTCGGGATAGCGAATGTAGGTAATATTGTGAGTGTCTCGTTGGCTCTGATCTAGATTCTTTATCCGTTCTCTTGCATCGCACAGAGAGGTAAAAAGCGGTGCGGTGATAACACCGACCTCAGGCAAAAAGAGCAGCGAGCTACTTTATCAGACACCCTTATTCAGGTGATTACCAAAAATCTTTATAAACTCATGCTCCGGGTTAATCAATGGCATTAACATATGGCTATACTTTGTGCCGGAAGAACTTTTTGCAAGTAAAGCTCTTGCATGGGTAAAGGCAATACTGAACAACGTGATCCATAAAGGATCAGGTAAATCAACTGCATCGCTTCCGTTGGACAATTTCCTTGAATGATTTTTCATGTCTTTGATTAAAAAGACTGTAGATGATTTTCCTTTCATGAAAGCTTCGGTCGTCTTATTCAAAAAATAGTTTGCAGTAATTGTAAAAATTACCCTTTCATGCTCTACTTCATTTCGAAGTTCAACATGATAGTTAAAATCAAAGGCTTCTCCGATGTTTACACTTTCATCAATAAAGAATTCTAATTCCTTTATTTGCTGAATACCAAAATTTATTTGTTTTGAAACTGCACTCATCACGCAACTTTATAAGATGAATAACTTGGAATAGATTCTGCTACCTGGCTTTCTGAGTCTTCAACGCTACTTAATGAGACGTAAGAGGGTTCATTAACCTGAAGTTGAATATAAGCAGACTTAGAATCTTCTGTAATTACCTTATTTGCTGATTGATATTCAATTCTTGGTATCTTTCCTATTGCCAATGAAATCTCAATTAACTTTTTAAGAGTATAATTAAACTCGCCTTTTAATATTTGCGAAACATAACCCTTCGTTACACCTAATCTTTCGGCAAGCTGGTTTTGATTAATACCTTCTTTTTCCATGTATTCAATAACCTGACCGTAAAGGTCATTCTGAGCATTCTCAAACCAATACTCTGGACTTTTAAGAAGTTCTTCGCGGGTGATCATGGCTATAATGTGTTAAAAAATTCTTTCGTTAAATTCTTGAATCGGTTAATATCTTTCCTTTGAGTTGATTTCTTACCACCTGAGACAACGATTGCTCCATCACTATTTCGAAAAAGATAAATCCGCAAGTCTCTTGTTTTAACTTCATATTCATTGACTGGATCTCCACTCTCTGTTATGTTCTTAAACTTGTCTGGCGAGGTTGGTAAGCCAAGTGCATACCGTTCCATAATCGCTATAGCATTATTTAACTGCTTCTTGAGATTCCCTTGTCTTTCAATTTCGTTCCAAAACTCATCTATTGGACAAGTACCATTCACCTTAAGCTTGTAAAAGTGGACGTGTCCTTTAATTATCCCGAACTCTTCTAACGCAAATCTATTCATTATAGTTTAGTTATAACTAAACACCTCGCTATTTTATGATAATATCCTGTTATACAGTTATTTATAGTCAATTCATCTTTTGATTTTAAGCCATTCTGACCTTGTTTGGCTCTGAAAACTTGAAAAGATAGGCATACCTACCCTTGCTCAATTTAGAGCGCATCATTACCTGGTAGGCAGGTAATGGCATGCCATCTTTCCGTATGTATAGACCGCGTTTGTTTATCTCTTTGGCTATTTCTTCAATAGTGGCAGTGCGCTTTGGTTTGCTGAGCAAAACAACTGCAATTGCCTCATGAAGTTTGAGAATATTTTTCATTTATGACTTTTATAAACTTATCGACATGACCATTAATTTTAGAGTGTCTTGCTTTATTAGGAAATAAATGCCCCCAATCATCGACAAATTGTAGCACTCCATCCTTCTTCGAAATACTTAACTGATGTGTTGTACTGTGAATAAACCCAACGTCATAGTTGCCGTCAATCACAAGAGGAATAACATTTTCTGTCAACACCCAGGCTGCCCCCATTTCATTTAGACACGCTTCACTGGATTTATAATCTCTGGAAATAATCTGAATCACAATTTGAGCCTCTTCCAGTTCCTTCTTAATGTGTGCTCGAAAATCCTGACCAGAGGTAATTCCTAATCCTTCAATTGAAGTACAAAATATTTTAGCGTTCTCTGCACCTAAGCAGAGAATCAAGATTTCATTAGTGAATTCTGTGACAATTGCCTTGTCCTTCGATGAATGACTAATAAATATTTTTCCTCTTTCTCTTTTAGGTATAACTTCTGGCCTAGGTAATTGTCCTGCCTTCCCTTCCTTATTTAACATTCCATATTGCCCAATTTTAAATATATCAGTGACCTCTTTACCGAATTGCTCGAGGACATATATACTCCAACCATCGCGATGAAATCTCCTTACATCATCATTAAAGTATTTTTTGGTCTCACCTCGGTTTTCCTTTCTATGTTTAAGGTGAATGTCAAATACTTTTATTCGTGTCACGCTAGTTAAATCTATACTGCCGGTGCCCAACCACCCTATAGGTTCTTTGTTGTGCCATTGATCGACAAACAAACTGATCTCCTCTCTGCTGACAGCTATAATAGGTTTTCCCTTTTTGTTTCCTGCTGAATTAAGGTAAACATTATACAAATCCTCTTTTAAATCACCCCATTCCCTTCCCTCAAGAAAATCAGCTGTAACATTTTTTCCGGTCTCGCTAAATAACTTTTCGTCCCAAAATCCCTTATAGCGAGATTTTTTCAATTCATGATAAATTTCAGTAAGAACTTCAGCAGAATGTTTTTGCTCATTTATAATTTCATAAATCTGAAAGTAGTAGGATGCAATTTTATAAGTCTTACCATTGTGTTTTATACTATGTATTCCTCTTAAATAAGCTTCGACTATTTTTTCCAAAAGAGGTTTATCAATCGCAAGAATTGCCCAACGATGATCCGCAGAACTTGTTCCTGTACTAAGAGAAACATTATAAAAGGTCATAGTTTATAAGTCAATTAAGCCACCATCCCCATCACAAACACTTCCACATACTCCTTCATCTTACTAATTATCCGCTCCCCTATTTCCCGAGCTTGTAAAATACTCGGCCTATCCCCCAAACATTTTAATACTTCATCCCTGAGTGGAGTTTGACCACTGAAGATATAGGTTTCGATCAGGGCTTTAAATTGTTCTTTGTCCAGGCTCTCATCATCGCAGAGTTTGGCGAGGGCTAGAATTTTTTGTTCTTCCCAGTACTTTTCAAATTCATCTTCGATGTTATCGACATCGGATATTTTAGGTAGGTTCTCGTTGATAAATTTCTCAATCAACTCACGCTTGCTTCTAAGCTTTACTTCTCCACCCAACAAATCCATGATTGCTTTTCGTTGCTTTTGGGCTTCGGTGGTTTTGGCTTGTTTTAGCTTGGCCAGCAGTTTGATAATGTAGGCGACATTAATCTGATCGCGATGAATTAACTCCAATTCAAAATCAACATCGTCTAAGATGGACGTCTTCTGTTTTTGAGTGTTCTGCTTTACTTTCTCGTAAAGGTCGAGGTACTTGCTCTTGTAGTTCTCAAAAGTTTGCTCATCTATACCCAAGGTGTCCCATGAGAAATCAGTGTAGGAAGCCAGTACGTTCTTTACCCGCAACAATGCTCTGAATGCCTGTATGAAAGCGAGCTCGTCTTCCTCACTTACCAGATCATCTACGCTTTGATAGGTGGGTGCTATCGCAAGCAGATTTTTCAACGCCTCGTCAAACTTCTCTGCAATTACTTCTACCGAAGGCAAGAGAATCACTTCTACCGCATCCTTATTTGAAAACAGCGTGATGGCTTTGTCGGTAGCCTCCTTCAGATTGCGGAAGGATAAAATATTGCCTTGTGATTTCTGTTCACCTAAAATCCTGTTCGTTCTTGAGAACGCCTGGATAAGGCCGTGATGCTTGAGGTTCTTATCTACATACAGGGTATTTACCTTCTTGGCATCGAAGCCTGTTAGTAACATGTTCACCACAATCACAATATCCAGTCGATCGCGTTCATCATTGAAGGTTTGCTTTTCGCGTTCCTTCATTCGCTTGCTGATGTCTTTGAAGTAATTCTCGAACTGCTGATTGTCTTTCGTAGAAAAATTGGTGCCGTACATTTTATTGTAATCGCCAATGTACTCTTCCAGTTTATCCCGGGTATGGCTGGATTTATACAAGGCCTGGGCTTCCGCTGCCATTGGCATTTCATCGCCCGGAAGGAAGTCCTGCGCATCATCGTCCTCTTCGTTGGCACCGAATGTAAAAATGGTAGCGATCCGCAACGTGTGCTCTCCTGCTTCTTTCTTCCTTTTGAAGATGTCGTAATACTTGATCAGGTTGGCAATACTGCTTACGGCAAATAGTGCCGAGTAATCCTTGCGGAATGTTTTCTGATCGTGCCAGGCAATGATGTAGTCAACTATCTTCTCCAGCCGCTTTTCAGAATTGAGTACTTCGGGTCTGTCAATATCTTCAACCTCAATATCAATAAAGGTGTTTCCCTTTTGTTTGTACTTGCCCACGTACTCAATGCCGAACTTCAATACATTCTGATCACGAATAGCATCGGTGATCACATACTTATGCAGGCACTCCCCAAACAAATCTTTGGTGGTGCGCTTACCAAACTCATTCTTGCTGGCGTTGTCGGCAAAGATGGGTGTGCCGGTAAAACCAAAGAGCTGACTTTTCTTAAAGTATTCAATGATCCGGTCGTGGGTTTCGCCAAACTGGCTTCGATGACACTCATCAAAAATGAAGACTATCTTTTTGTCTTTCAGGTGCCCCATCCGGTTTTCGTAATGGGCTTTGGTGATGGCGTTGTTTAATTTCTGAATGGTCGTTAGAACCAGTTTCGTATCATCCGTGAGCTGCCTGACTAATGAATTTGTATTATCGGTTACATCAACACTGTCTTTCTTAAAGCTGTTGAACTCCTGCATGGTCTGGTAATCCAGATCTTTACGATCCACCACAAACACGACTTTGTGAACATGGGGTAAATCCATAATGATCTGGCTGGCTTTGAACGAGGTTAAGGTTTTACCCGAACCGGTGGTGTGCCAAATATATCCATTCGCGTTGCTGGTTTCTACACGCCTGATAATAGCCTCGGTGGCATAGTACTGATAAGGCCGAAGCACCATCATATTTTTGAACGTCTCATTCATCACCACGTAATGAGAGATCATCTTGCCGAGGTGATCCGTATTAAGAAAGGCACTTGCGAAATCAGTAAGCTCTGTTACGTTTCTATTATCTTCTTTAGCCCAATAGTAGGTTTGCAAAACCGACTGCAAGGGATTATTCGCCAGGTACTTTGTGTTGGCGCCATTGCTGATGACAAAAATCTGCACGTACTGAAATAAACCGTGGTTACTCCAGAATGAGTGTTTCTGATAGCGGTTGATCTGGTTGAAGGCTTCTTTAATTTCCATTCCGCGCCTTTTGAGTTCAACTTGCACCAGCGGCAAGCCATTTACCAACAGCGTTACATCATAGCGATTTAAAAATGAGCCTTCCTGCTTAACCTGATTGGTAACTTGATATCTGTTCTGCGACCAATCTTCATTGTTAAAGAAGCGCACATAAAACGAAGTGCCATCTTCTTTGTTGAGAACAAAACGATCTCTTAATGTTTTCGCCTTTTCAAACACACTGCCTTTGGCTAGGTGGTTGAGGATGGCATCAAATTCTTTGGCAGTAAATTTAGTTTTGTTGAAGGCCTCTAACTGCGTCTTAAGATTAGAGAGCAATGCCTCAACATCATGAATCTGAACAGAGACATAGCCTAACCCAACCAATTGCTTGATGAGGTTATTCTCTAATATGGCTTCTGCTTGATGACTCATCTTAGTTGAAACTATTCTTATCGAAACTGATCTTCTTGATCTTTTTAAAGATTCTATTTTGTCGAATCATCATTCGTACAATCTTAGCACGTTCAACAAGCGGCAAATCATTAAACCATTTAAGTATTTCTTCAAGTATCTCCTTTTCCAGTTTAGGGAAGTCTTTTGTTACGTCTTTAAAGGACTCTTCGAATGTATTGGCTATACTTTTAGCATCTTTGAATATTAATTCAGTATTGGGTCGAATCCTGTCATAGGAACTAATTATGAACAGAAAGATTTCGAACCAATTATCTGCAACAAAAGCTGTAAGTTCAAATGGCGACTTCTTGGTAAGATACCTTACCTCGGACTTAACTCTGATTTTATTAACATCCTGTGATTTATAATGAGCAGAAAACCGCTGACATATGTTATCTACGCCTCTTAACGCTTTAAATATTTTTTCAAACTCATTAAAATCCTTAATGCTCTCATCAAATTCTAATGATACCTTATTTTTATTAGGCAAAAGTAGCAGGAGAAGTAGAAGCATAAATTTAATTGGTTTTTTTACACAAACATCTGCTGCAACAGCCCTTTTTTAAACGTTTGACTTTGCGTGATTTGAGTAGCCACGCTTTCTATTTTGGTATCGAGGCTGGAGAGGAAGCTAGCGATTTTTTGTTGTTCTTCCAGGCAAGGTAATGGGATTTTATAAGGTTCTATATGCTTATTATTTATCTGAGGTATCGAGGATGTATCTGCGATCTTATAAAGTTTTTCTGCAAAAATCTTATAGTATAAATATTCAAAATTTAAAACGCCCCGAACAGGAGTAAGAGCCATTAAATTAGTATCCATCAATGAATCAACCTTAGTTATTCTAACTTTATTATTAAGTATAGCTGCTCCTCTCTTAGGGAATATTATTGAATTACGTTCAATTAAGCCATCATTTGAATTTGTATAAAAGCGACTCCTAATTTGATATTTCTCTGAATTATTAAGTTCCTCTACTTTAAAAAAGGGATAAACTCCATTATCGTTAAGTTTAAAATTTGATGGGCTAACACCACTTTTTATTTGAACTAATGGACCCAGCTTTTTCTCCTCCCACTTCGGATACGCTTTTCCATGCTCATCTTTAAACCGCAGCTTACCCGAGAAAAGTTGTTGCATCACGCCTCTTTTGTATTGCTCCAGCAATTTTTTTTTGCGTGTGAGCTGCTGTATCTTTTCATCAGTGGCCGATAAGAAGGATGCGATTTTTTGTTGTTCGGGGAGAGTGGGTAGGTTGACTCTAAACTTTTTTAAATTTGCAATAGAAATAGCTGGCTGAGCGCCAACTGTTCTCAAAGGATCGATCTTGTGAGTATTGTAAAGATTCAATAGTATTTGCCATACAACCTGTGTAGAGAATCTAGTTTCATCAATGGTGATCTTTAAAGCATTACCTGACAATATTCCGATTGGATGATCTTTTGGTAAAATAGCACTAGCCCCACAGCGCGCGCCAATTTTTGCCATTACGATATCACCAGCTTTAACCGCACTTCTTTTCTCCTGCTGAAATTTTTCTTTCGTAACGTATAAATATTCGTCCGCGTAAAAGAAACCATTGGTCACATAACCGCTAGTTATTATTGGGATTCCTTCATTCGTGTAGTGAATTGTTTTAAGGTTTGAACCAAAAGGACCATCTACTATTCCATACTTTTCATTCATTGGCGTCATCGCTTGGAGTTCAAATGAATTCCATTCCTTAACAAAGGACCGAAATCTTAATTTCGGAGCAATCTGTTTTCGATTTGATTCTGTCATTGCTTACAAAATTAAAACGGGGTATCAATCCCCAACTCCTTACAAAACTTCTCAATCGTAGCATCAGTACTTTTCATACCTATTTCCAACTTTTTCAATTCTTTTGAGATAGCTTTTAAGTTCACCGCTTCTTCTTCTTCAAAGGTATCTACATAGCGTGGTATGTTCAGGTTGTAGTCGTTCTCCGCAATTTCTGTTAACGGGGCTACGTAACTGTACTTGTCTTCGGCCGTGCGGGCTTTGTAGGCGTTAATGATTTTGTTAATGTCCTCAGGCCGCAATACGTTTTGTGTTTTTACTTTTTCAAAATGCTGGCTGGCATCAATGAATAATATGCTGCCGGCATCCGGCCGTTTTTTCTTCAATACTAAAATACACGTAGGTATGCTGGTGCCGTAAAAGATGTTGGCGGGCAAACCGATTACGGCATCTAACTGGTTTTTATCTTTTATTAAATACTCGCGTATGTGGCCTTCGGCCCCACCGCGGAACAGCACACCGTGGGGTAGCACGCACGCCATCGTTCCGTTGTCGGCCAGTTGGTGAATCATGTGTTGCACAAAAGCAAAGTCGGCCGTGCCTTTGGGTGCCAGGCGGCCATAGGGTGCATAGCGGTCGTCACTCATAAACAACGGGCTGGCACTCCACTCGGCCGAGAAAGGCGGGTTGGCTACAATGGCTTCGAAGCGCTGGTCGCTATGCTGAGGGCGCTCGAGCGTATCATCATTTTTAATGTCAAACTTTTTGTAATGCACATCGTGCATGATCATGTTCATGCGGCACAAGTTGTACGTGGTAGGGTTGCTCTCTTGCCCAAAGAACCCGCCTACTTCTTTTACTTCTTTGGCCACGCGCAGCAATAAGGAACCCGATCCACACGTGGGGTCATACACACTTTTTAATTTCGTTTTGCCCACGGTAACCAACCTTGCTAGCACACTGCTTACTTGTTGTGGTGTATAAAACTCGCCTGCCTTTTTACCGGCACCGCTGGCAAACTTGCCAATGAGGTATTCGTAGGCATCGCCAAGCACATCGCTTTCGGTATTCTGCAAATCAAAATCAATTTCATTGAGGTGCGAGAGCACTTTTACGATCAATTCGTTTTTGGCGGTTTCGGTTTTGCCGAGCTTGCTGCTGGTGAGGTCGAGGTCTTCAAACAGGTTTCCAAAATCTTCTTCGCTTTCGCTGCCCATAGTGCTTTGCTCAATGTGAGTAAGCACCTTCGTCAAGTCATCGAGAATGAATTTGCTTTTGCCATCGGCATTGCCCCTGCGGGCCATTTCGCTGAAGAGTTCGGAAGGCAACAGGAAGTAGCCTAGTTTGTCGAGCGCCTCATCTTTGATGGCGGCCAACAGTGCTTTTTTGTCTTTGTGTTTTTCTACCTGGTCGTACGTGATTTTATCGGGCTTTAAGATGGCATTGGCATAGCTATGCATCTTCTCGCTCAGGTATTTGTAGAAGATAAAGCCGAGGATATAGTCGCGAAAGTCATCGGCATCCATTTTACCGCGCAGGGTGTCGGCAATGTTCCAGAGTTTTTGTTCGAGGAGTTGTTTTTTGTCTTCGGGCATTTAATAAAACGTTAGGTATCCGGTTTTATGGATGTGCCTAAAATAAGGGTAAATAGGTTAATAAAGAAGGATTTTTGGCCGACCTTTTCTAACGATTAATGGCAAGATTTTCAGGCTATTGGTGAACAGCTAATCATTGTTAGTTGTGCGGTGGGGCATTTTTCATTGACTACTCTGGCCCTTACACTGAACTAAGCACACTTATTGGCTGGCTTTGGTTGTGGGCAGTATGTGCGGCCAGACACTGTGTGTGCGATTCATTTGATTAATCTGTCGATTTAAGTCCGCTCTTTTGTAGGAGATCTCTATAGAGTTGACCTTGTCCAGAACTTCCTGGTACATATTTCTCTTTATTGAAACCTTCTTCTGGGATGTCAATCGATTTAAATACTTTAATAAATTCCTCTTTGGAAATAACCTCACCAATCTTATCAAAGCTCAAATAAACATCTTTAAAAAATCTCATTAAGGCTATAAATCCTGTAGAACGATTTAATATCATGTTTGGTTGAAGTTCTCCCCATGCTTCTGGCCACTTCTTTTGAATTGCATAAAAGTAGTTGAATATTAATTGAGCAATTTGAATATCATGTTCGTCTTCAATAAACATGTTTCTTAAAAAGTATTTTCTAAGTTCAGCACCTTCTACAAGGGGCAGTTTTTTCTTTGATTTCCGGTGAATCTTATAGAAGTTCCTATCGGCTTGTGGCTCCTTTGAAATATATTGAATTAAGCTTTTAACAAAAGTATCTTGAGTTATTGACTCAAGATCCTTATTCACTGCATTACCTAAAATCTTAATTTTTTTATGGAATGGGCTTCCTTCTTTTTTATTAAGAGCTCTAGCAATATTGTGAGCTGTCTTTTGAGGGCTTCTGTTTTCCGCAAAAGCAAATAAGTCCGCGACTAAAGAGTTGCTTACACTTTTTTGCTCTCTATTTATAGTTGCAAAAACAATGGCTTGGTCTTCCAGCTCCATGTCGATAAAAATGCTTACAACAAGTTGAAACTCTTTTCCCGGTTTTGTGTAGTACTTTAATCCAGCAATTCTATGTTGGCCATCAAGAATTTTTGCAACATCATCTTTATCTAAAATTGTCATTGTCCCCTTTTCTGGGTCATAGCTAGCATACTTGGATGAAATTGAAATTATTATACTGTTGGGGAAAGTTGCGTCAACTAAATTAACATACTTACCTATGTCCTTCTCACGCTTCTCATTTAACTCCCTTTGAATTCCAATGTAATCTTCAACTTCTCTATTTTCAATTCCAAGTTGCATTCTTCGAACGTCCGCAAAAGATATCTTTTCGAGGTCATCCCAGTCCATTACGCCAATGTATATTGGGCCAATTGGTTGTTGGGCAACTAAGCATGGGAAATTTATGTACTGGTTGGCCATGTAACTAGTTTATAGAATCCACGATTTCTTGTTGCTCTTCTCTTCTTACTTCGGCTACGTCACTCGTCTTCGAATTACTTACAACTTGTGCGTAGAAAAATAATGGTATTGCTAAACACATTAAGGAAATTGAAATGACTCGTGCTATACCTTCATTTGGATTAGGAATGGCAGATAAAATCGCATAAAAACCCGAACAAATTACAAGTAGCACTAGCGAAAGCTTACTGAAAGCGGAGTTTAAGTCACTTGCCCTCACTTTAAACTGGTTGTAGATGAGGTACGAGGATACAGTTAGTGACATGGCATATAAGAAGAATTCACCCTTTTGATAAAACTGACCTAAGCCGTTGTATTTTGATGATAGCAACAAGTAGAACACCCCAAATAAAAGAGGCAGGGTAGTAAATACTAGAACGAGTGCCGTGTCTAACAAAGCTGTTAAATACACAGGCCACTTAATTTTACCTTTAGGCCACGTAAACCAACTCATTGTATTTTTGTCTTTTTGCTTTTAGTCCACCAATTACACTAAATCTACTTACTTTGAATCTTTTCCCTATATCGTGGTACAGATCTTCGATACTGCGATGAGCTGCATTGGTCAAGATTACATTAACTTTTTTCTCTATTAATATTTCAATGTATTCTCTTAATCTTACTTGGTCTTTCCATTGAAATATCTTTTGGTTATATTTAACGAACCCGTTAAGTTCATGAGCGACTGTGTAGGGCGGATCGAGAAAAACCAAGTCGCCATTTTTAATATTGTCAAGTGTCTCAAAAAAGTCCATCGACTTGAATTGACAATCGTGGAAGATTTCGCTTAGTCGCTTGAAATTACCATAGTCAAATAATGTTTTGTATTTCTTATTTCCGAATGGAACGTTGTACTGACCATTAAGATTGACACGATATATGCCGTTAAATGAAGTTCGATTTAAGAAAATGAATTTCGCTGCACGGCTTACTGAGCTCCTAAATTTTTTGTCTCGTAAATTGTAGTAGTCAGTTTCATTATTTCTAAACTGTTTCAACTTCCTTGTTAGATTTGGAAGGTCATCTCTAACAGTCACGTAAGAATTTATCAAGTCCTCATTTAAGTCAGAAAGAAATGATTTTCCCGAAATGCAGCCATTAGTCTTTAAATAGATGAATATTGCTCCTCCGCCTAAAAATGGCTCATGATAGTTGTTGATTTCTTCCGGCAAATACTTATATAAATCAGAGAGCAACCATTGCTTTCCGCCAGCCCATCTTAAGAATGGTCTAATGTTTTCAGGTTTATTTATCATCTACATCAAATATAATAATTTATGTCTATGCGTTTGCATTGGCTTTTGCCATAGCTTTAGGTGGCGCAGTGCTTTTGTGCGGCTATGGCAAGTGGCAATTGCGTGGGTCAAGTCGAAGCACAATCTTCTTAAAGATGCGAAGGGTCGCACGAATTTTTTTAGACTGTCCACGTTTTTATTTTTCAAAGTCCAAGTTGTTTCCGATGCAGTTTGTCTATCATTGTGGAAGATCTTTGTTAGTAAGTTTTGTCCGTTTTTTTATCCACAAATTTGTCCGGGCTTATTGCTACCAACCTTTGTGTTTAGGACAAAAAGTGTCCTCTATGTTTATAATCATCAGCAATGTCGTGAAAGCAACCTGCCCCCACAACGGGGTTTTCCCCGTATTGGGTACGGGGTTTTTCCCGTTTTTTTGGAAACCAGTTACATAATGTTGCTAAAAATATGGTGGGAGGCTCTTCGGAGATAGGAAGTTACCATGTGTTTTGGGTCTAGGCGAAAAACGTCATAGCAATACCGCTCGATTGGGAGTCTGGTCAATCAGTAAAACGTCTTCTTCAGTTGCGAAAAATGTTCAAACTCCTCCCGAGTCAGTTCGTACCGGTTAAGGTGAATGGTATCGTTGGCCAGCTTTGTGTTCGGGACTACTGGATAGAGTTTGTCATCTCCGCTGTTAACCCAAACGCCATTGCCCGGCTCGAACTTCAGTGCGAATTCATCCGAATGGCTCATACCCACCCAATGCAGAAGGTAAACCGTTTCGCCCCGCCCTAGTCTTTCATAAATATCGGCTGATGATAACTGCCTGAATCGGCTTGGTACAATTCCCGCCCTGGAATGCACGGAGTTAAAATTTTCAGTTATCAACTGCTGCTCACCATTCCAGCGGTAAGCCACCAGGTTACCAAACTTAGCGACACTAAAGTCAAGGCAACATACATTCTCTGCCTGCAGCAACGGCTCATTGTCCTTCAGCCAGTAATGCCCGAAAAATACAGGCGGCTGAATATTCGCATATCCTTCCAAGTTGACTGTCAGGTTCGACTTCTTGTGCTCAGGAAACTCAAACAATGACTGCTCACAAGGTAAATCACTTCCTCGTAGCCACCACCTCGTGCGATAGGCTGACCGCACGTTTCCATCTTTATCACTGAAGGAAACATCAGAGATATGAACTTCCTCGCCTTTGAGAAGGCAGTCGATCATGGTATATTCAGGAGTTCCCCTGGTGGTGGTTTTGATAAGAAAATTCAGATCCGTGAAATTGTTCAGCCCAGCCTGCTGAAGAAAGTTGATGTATTCCGGCTTCCATTGCGCGTGCACTGCACGGAACGCATGATTATCAATATAGATGGGAAGCGTCTTGAACCACTCTATATAATGCTGCATATCCGCACCAAGCGCTTCAATTGTACGGCTGTGTTGTCCTTCGTTCTTTTCGCTGTGTGCTCTGAGGTAATTGCCGTCAGGCCCCTTTGTCCAGTAACAGATCGCATTGAACTCATGATTCCCAATGACGGTGTACGCTGCACGGTTGTCGATCATGGGTTTCACCATCTCGAGTACCTCCTTGATTCTTGGGCCTCGGTCAATAAAGTCACCTACGAATAATGCCTTTCTCGTTGGGTGACTGAGATATCCCTTGCTGTTGTTATATCCGAGCTTGCCTCTCAGCAACTCATCCAGCTCTTCGGCATGGCCATGGATATCTCCGATGAAATCGATAGAGGTCTCAGATCCGAGAATCATTTCTTTGTTTGATATTCCCATTTAATTAGGTAGTGTGTTTTGATAAATTTTGATAGTGTTTGTGTATAAGGCGTGGCGGTTATCGAAGCCGCGTCCTGTCCACGGATATAAATTTAATTAACAAAACACTCTTGATACATTGATGTCCCACCGCCATGACTTATACATTTTGTTAGCGGTAGTGCCGCATCAGTTTAAAATCAATTTGCCTTTTACGGCTAACCAAGAAACATTGTAATGAATTAGATGGTTGCAACAATGAGCAATTATCAATGGAGATAAAATTATTTTATCCTTATTAAACGCAACTTCAAATTCAGCTATGTTGTCTCCAAGTAAGCGTCTTAAAAAAAGTCTTGTCACTTTGTCCAATGGGGGGCTTTTAATTTTTGAATTAAGGAATACTTTGGATTCTTCAAGGTCTTGAGCAGTAAGGTCGAGGTATTCATAAAAGTCACTGCTTAAAATATTCTTATTTGTTTCTCCCTCAACAGCTTTTAAGAGATGACCTTTTACAATTTCATCGGTCACCTTAATTGCGGTCTGAGGTTCAAATATGTCCCAAAGTCGATTTGAGTCAATGGCTAGTCTTACATTAAAAAATTCCAGAAGTCCGGATTTTCCGGACACTCTCTTGAATTTTTCCCCATGAGTTTTAGTCATGTCGTCAATTAAAGCTGAGTAGTCTACACTTGTCTCGTGCCATTTCAATGACATATATTCCTTTACTGCATCTCTAATAGTCAGCTCTCTCATTAGTATTTTTCAATCTGTCGTTTTTTCCTGCGGAATTACCGCTAACATAAATATATAAGAAACCCAGTGTCTTATATTTCTATATTAATCATCAGGCAATTTCGTGAAAGCAACCTTTCCCCACAACGGGAATTTCCCCGTGCGGGTACGGGGTTTTTCCCGTTTTTTGGGAAGGAGAAAATGTCCTGACGCTTCGGTCAGCATAAATTCATGACGTTCCACTGTCGCTCCAGTCAGGATAAATCCATTACGCTGCGGTCAGGATAAATCCACGAAGTAGTAGTCAGACGCGTTAACCAAAACTCAAACTACAATTCAACGCACCCAACCCGCGTGAGGGATAGTAGCGGAAAGCCCACAGGGGTGCGCCTCGCGCCCCGAGGACTTGTAGCGGATAGCCCGACCCCTGCGCCTCCCCGCTTTTCGCGGGGCAGGCAGCAGGGGGCACGCCCAAAGAACTATTTCTGCTCCACCGTTAAATAATCCGGTATTTCAATCGGTGATCGGGTTTCCAAACTTGAATTAAAGATATCGGTGTGCAAACGCCATTGATTTTTTTCCTTCCGGTAGATGGCCACGAACTTTCCGATGTCGATGATGCTCTTTTGCGGGTTGGTCATCTCATATTTTCCTTTGGCGATTAACAAGTCGCCCGAGTATTCGAGGTCAACGAGTTGTAAGTCGATCGCTTTCATTCCGCGGCTGGCCACGGTGCGCCAGAATGTGCTGATCGCTTTTTGCCCCAGCACGGGAGGTGCACCGGGAGGATAAATTGTTGCGGTCGGCAAATAGAGGGATGCCACACTGTCCCACGCGGCTTTATTGATCAGGCGCACGAGGTTGTTTTCAATACGAATGATGGAAGCCCTGGCTTTGAGGTAGGAACCACCCCCTAACCCCCGCCAGCGGGGGACATTGCTTCGTGATCGGGCGATTGGTGCTGCATGAATGTTTCAACAGCCGAAGCGAATGCTGCAGGGTAATCTACGTGCGGCATGTGACCGGCCCCGTTGAAGTTGATGAGCACACTGTTGGGCAAACTCTTATTCCATAGCTGAAACGAATCGAACGATATGGCATCCTGATCGCCCACCAGAATAAGCGCCCGGGCTTTGACATTGGCCAGCTGGGCGGTGAGGTTCCAGTTGCCCATGGGAAAATTGAAGTAAGTAATGCCACCCCCTAGCCCCCGCCAGCGCTTGGATAGAAAAATATGAGGCGAATAAAACCACCCCCTAGCCCCCGCCAGCGGGGGACATTGCTTCGAATGACACGCGGAGTACTGAGGCGGGAGATTCTGTTTGGATAGAAAAATTAAAGTAATTAATGCCACCCCCTAACCCCCGCCAGCGGGGGACATGGCTGCGGATGACACGCGGAGTACTGAGGCGGGAGATTCCGTTTGGATAGAAAAATATGAGGCGAATAAAACCACCCCCTAGCCCCTGCCAGCGGGGGACATTGCTGCGAATGGCACGCGGAGTACTGAGGCGGGAGACTCTACTTGGATAGAAAAATATGAGGCGAATAAAACCACCCCCTAACCCCCGCCAGCGGGGGACATTGCTGCGGATGACGCCTTGTTGGTCAGGCGACCAACAACAACAAAGGGAAAAGATTTTTTCAAACTCAACGGCCTTTATTTATCAACCAATCTATAACTTGAATTGAATGACATTTCATAATGAGGGCTGCGTTATCCGGAATTCGGGGAGTGTTTAATCCGAAGCAGGGATGAGATGGTGAAGTTTACTCAAAAATTAGTCGCATAACTTGTCCCCCGCTGGCGGGGGTTGGGGGTGGAAAATATGGAAGCCAACAAAGACAACTTTCATTTATACAATAGCAACCTGCAGCCGTTTGCCAATAGCTTACGCAAAAACATGACCAAGGCAGAAGCATGCTTGTGGAAGTATGCACTCAAGGCGAGGCAAATGAAAGGGTATCCGTTCAGAAGGCAGCGACCTGTATTAAACTATATCGCTGACTTTATGTGTATGGAGCTGAAGCTGATTATTGAGGTGGATGGCATTACGCATCACGATGAAAAAGTGATGTTGAAGGACGAGCAAAGACAACGCAACCTGGAAGCCGCAGGATTTACGGTGCTGAGATTTTCTGATCATGAAGTATTAAAGGGAATGAACGGAGTGATTGCTTATCTGGAGGAATGGATAGAAAAGTATGAAGCGAGTAGAACCACCCCCTAACCCCCGCCAGCGGGGGACATGGCTGCGAGTGACACGCGGAGTACTGAGGCGGGAGACTGTACTTGGATAGGAAAATTGAAGAAAGTAATGCCACCCCCTAACCCCCGCCAGCGGGGGACATGGCTGCGAATGACACGCGGAGTACTGAGGCGGGAGATTCTGTTTGTATAGAAAAATTGAAGAAAGTAACACCACCCCCTAACCCCCTCCAGCGGGGGACATTGCTTCGAATGACACGCGGAGTACTGAGGCGGGAGATTCCGGTTGGAAAAGGTTGTTGGTCAGGCGACCAACAACAACAACCGGGAAACTCGGACTGGATAGAAAAATTGAAGCTAGTAATGCCACCCCCTACCCCCCGCCAGCGAGGGACATGGCTGAGGATGACACGAGGAGTACTGAGGCGGGAGATTCCGGTTGGAAAGACCGAACTGGTTCGTTGGTGAAGAACATTTATCTGCCGGAGTGAAACGAAGGCATGACCTATAAATGGCGAGGGAATGAAACGAAGGCGAGAGAACTGTTATCGTTTTATTATAACTCTCTTTTTTTCATTTCATCTTTCAGCGCTTCATAGCGCTTCGGTTTTTTTAACAACCAATACACCATAAACAAAGGAATTAAGGTTAGAAAACCCCAGGTGTTCATGACAAGACTATAAATGATTATTCCCACCAGGAAGCCAATAAAAAAAGCGTCTACGATTGGAGAGGGTTTAGTTTTTTTTATTTCTTCTTTTAATTCCTGGTCGGTTAATTCAGATTCTTGTTTCATTGATGCATTGTTTTACCGTGAGCAATTTCGCAAAAAGGAAGGCTACTAGTCAACAGATCCAACTATCTGCTGCTGGAAACCGGATTACGTCCTCGTGAATCGCATAATCAGAAAAGCAGATCCGGCCAGCGCGATCGCGATCAACATGATCATGCCAGCACTCAATTTCCGGGAGTTCAGATTCACTTCATCAACCAAAGCACTCTCTTCAAGATTGGTTTGTATCATACTGGCCTGTGGCGGAGTTGCCCATTGCAACGCGGCAGTAGCATTGAGTTGGCCATACCCTAAAGCAGGATGATGGTCGCCTAAAGGAAAGCCTTGGTGCTGCTCAAACCCACTTCCGATTTTACTTGCTGATCCTTCAATGGCATTTCGAATCTGCTGATTGGTGAGGGTTGGGTACTTTGCCTTTATCAAGGCGGCCACACCGGCTACCAGGGGACTGGCAGCAGAGGTACCACTCATAGACGAATATATTCCATTCGCGTTCACTGTAGCAACATTCACACTAGGCGCAACTACCGAAATTCCTTTCCAGTGAGATCCCCGTTGAATTCTTGCAAAGTTGGAAAAGCCATCGTGGGTGTTACCGTTGGAGCCGCCAACGGCCATGACACGTCTGTGTGCAGCGGGGATGGGCAATTGATTTGTGAATCTTTCGTTTCCACTGGCGGCAACCATCACGCACCCGCGGGTCCATGCTCTTTCCAGCAGCGGATTAATTACTGAACTGCGCCATGAATAAGTACCGATGCTCATATTAATTACCGATACACCTTGCCTGATACATTCTTCTATTGCAGCAGCTAATTCAACATCACTGCCATGAACAACCGATAATGGCAAAACCGGAAATCCAGGAGCAACACCAGAAATACCTCTTGAATTATTCTGTTTGGCAGTCATTAGTGCGGTAACACCCGTACCATGATCGGAAGAACCAAACATGGCATCGGGCCGTGCTCCGCGACTCACCCGGGACACGTCATATTGGAATCCATCGCTGATAAAGTTTAAATCACCATCGACTGGATTGCCATACAAGAGATTTACTCCACAATCAATAACCGCCACCCTGGTTGTCAACGTTCCTACGACAGGCCATGTGGAAGGAATTTGCAATTGATTAAATACCGGGGCCTGCTGTTGCCAATACGTATCATTGCTGAATTGTGGTTTAATAAAGGGAATATTTTCAACGAAGTAGGCATCCTCCTTATCAAAGCCAGGGATCTCTCGTAAATAGTTGATAATTCCAAATACTGTATACTCAACGTTCGAGAGTGTATAGACTCGATAATTGGCGATATTCTGATTACTGTTAAGTCCGGCACGATCAAAAATATCTTCCAAGCCCGGGTTCATCAAGCTGTCTTTCACCAATAATGTATTAGGCATCGGAGCAAACAGGTATCTGGGGTCCGGTGAATCACCAAAATAGTATACCGGGGCTACCTGCTGCAGGTTACCACCCAGGTTTCGTTTCAGGTTGTTGATGTAAGCTGACAGACTACCTGAACCCTTCTTGACCCACATGACATGCCGGCTATTATTGAGAGACTTATATATCGTATCAGAAGAAAGGGTTCTGACTTCCGATAGCTTCAGGCCTCTTTCAATATCGTTTTGCGAAGGGATCATATCAAAATATAGCATCAGGTAATCATCGTTTCGTCTAGCGATTGTGCCATCCGAATACGTAAGCTGATCGGGGTATGATTGGGCAAAAGTTGGCTGTGTGAAAGCCGGATAGGTTTCATCGGACAACAGAGATTGAACCGGAGTTTCAGGTTTCTTTACGCTGCAAGCGGCCAGCACCAGAAAAATAAATGCAACAATTCTTCGCATGGTTTCTTGTTTTAGTTTGCGCCTAATAAAATAAAAGCCGACCAATAAAAAGGGTGATTCCAGGTATCAGATCGAAGCATCGTGAGCTTTGCCTGCCGCAATGCTTGTGCTTTGCTACGACCCTTGCCCAGGTAGTTTTTATAAAATCCTTTCATTAACTCCGCAGTACTGTTATCCTGTACTTTCCATAACGTAACCAGCACCGAACGCGCACCGGCATAAAAAAATCCACGCGTTAGTCCAACGAGTCCTTCACCAGAATAATTTTTACCGAGGCCGGTTTCGCATGCTGATAACGTAACTAATTCAAGTGGCATATTCAGGTCATATACTTCTTCAGCAAACAGAATATCATCCTCGGCCGGAGAATTGCGACTAAACGCAATCCCCGAATGTCCAGGTCCTTGCAACCCGGCAAACCCGTGTGTGGCGAGATGAACCAGACTGAATTGTTCAAACGGTAATGCTTTGAATGTCGCTTCGTTGGCAACCGTGTCAAATACCGCCACACGTCCCTTGCTATGTTTCTGAAACACTTGTGCCAGGTAGGCTACTTCGTTTTTGGTTTCCGGTAATTCGGTAAATTGAAAATTCTCAATCCATTCTTCACGCAGCAATGCATGATTGGGCTGTGAACTTCCAAATTGTGGGGCAAATCCGGCCAGCCCTTCCGTCATGGTGCGGGGTGGATCCGTGAGTTTTTGCCAATACAAGGAAGCCGAATAATTGTAGTGAATGGTATACTTCTCCAGCAAGAATCTATTTTTTTCATCCTGCAATACTTCAAACGGCACCAGGTTGAGTTTGCCTTCTGGGATAATCACCAACTCGGTAACAGGCCACCGGTTTTTGCGGATCAGTGAATCAATGGAACCGAGTAAGGGTTGATACAGGTGCCGGGCTGTTAGAAGAACTTTCTCTTCTTTCAATGCCATCTGATTTGCTAATAGTGTTATCTCTTTATCAAACTTCTTTGCATTACCGATAGTTAGAAAAAATGTTGCGGACCGACTCAGCCCCAGCGCATAGATTGATTCAACACCTCGCACAAACTCTATTACTAAAGTACTGTTGGGAATAGCCTTAGCCAACTCTTCCGGCAATACCAGGGTTTGATCGTACTTGAGTTGATAGTAGCCGGGCAGGTGGCGCTGGAGGGAGTCGAGAAATGAATCTTTGGATTGGTTGAGTGCGGTCAGTTCGAGCTTCTTTTCCTGATACAAATCCGGATCGGGTTCTGTGTTCATTAATTGGTAAGCCAGGTCATAATACAAATGGTGTTGTTGTTGCCGTAGTTTTTCCTCTTGCCGATTAATGGCCTGTGTTACACCGGCAAAATGCTCGATCCCCTGTCGTTTCAGGTTGCCCAGCAAGACTTGTGATTTATGTTGCTCAACCACCTCAAAAACCTGAGGCCAGGGAATAAGATTTTTCTGATAGGCCGCATAATGTATATCCACTGCCAGTTGAAACACTTGCTCAACAAAATCCAGGAATTCAAGTTGATCACTTTCAAATTGCAGACGTTCGCGTTTTTCTTTTACCAACTGCAAGGCAACCTGAATATGCTTCATTGCATTTTCGAGTGCCGGGAGTTGGTGTTGATCTCGAAATTCAAGAGCAGCCAACCGGTGATATCCGGACATCGCCAAATTCTCGTCAATAAATGCAAGGTTGGTCCCCGCTGCTGGAGTGCTAATCAAGTTTAGTCGCAACGATTGATTGGTATACTGCCGGGCTGAATCAAGTTGATCAATATTCAAAAATATTGTGGCCAGTAAGTCGAGGCTTTCGATAACTTTTTGTGGTTGCTCGTTGACACTGGCAAGATGATAGGCCTGTTTATAGTAATCAATACTTTGATCCGGAACGCTCTTTTCCAGGCAGTCTGCAATCTTCATCAACACGTAGTACCGATCATCGGCTTGAAGCGAGCCATCTGCTTCTTTCAATAGAGTGCGACAAACGTGCAGGCAACTGTCGTAGAGTTCAGTCTTAAATAAGAAGTTGGTTAATGTTAAGGAATACTCGGTAAAAAAGCGGGTGCCTGGTTGCACCTTCGATTGTACTTGGGATAGCATCCTTCCGGCTTCGCCTACTTTGTCTAAAGAAATTGCGTTTTCAGCCAGCCGTAATTTAAGGCGGAGTATGCTGGGATCGTCTTCAGGCAAGCGGCTTTCAGACTGAAGCAGGGCCGCTTGCACCTGATGCTGCGCCATTGAAAATTCACCCAACTCGCGAAGCAGACCACACTGGTTACTGATAATGGTATTTTTGCGAATGAAATCCCGACCCGTTCGTGGAGCCGGCAGATAAAGCAATGTTTGATCAAAAGAAGCTCGCGCCTGCGAGAAATTACCAAATCGAGTATAAAAGCTGGCAAGATTGGCATAGGTAGTAGCTACGGAAGCACTATCCTGCAAGTATTGTCTTTTAATCTGGAGTGATTTCTCATAGTACTCGCGGGCCGCTTTATACCGGTTAGTCTCGTTGTATACGTTAGCGAGATTATTCTGACATCGGGATTTCTCAAGCCAAAGCGGTTCGGGAGTCGCTTCCAGAATTTTCAAGGCAAGTAGGTATTCTCGTTCGGCCTCGGGGTAACGCAACACATTTTTGGAAACGATGCCCGTTAAATAGTGGGCACGATAAATTTTATAATAGAACCTGGAAGAGTCAGAGCGGAATTCCTGTAACGCTTTTTGAAGAGCCACAAGACTCTTTTCATGTTGGCGGGTTAAGTCGAGCCAATCGCCCAATCGCAGCCAGGCATTGGCGGCAATCCAAGGTTCTGAAAATGAAGTTGTGGTAAAGAAATCAATCGCTGCTGAGATATCCTGCTGGGATTGCGCTAAGTTCTTTACATAATAAAAGTGCTCCCGCTCCGAACCAGATTTGACTTGGGATAGTAGGCGCTGATTTTCAAACACCAGGCGGCTGAGCGAATCTTTTGGTGATTGATTTATAAAATGCGCTTCCAACAGGCGATTATTAATGGCAAACCTGCTTGATGGCTGCTTGTGCTCCGGCTGGCCGCGCAAGGCATGGAGGTAAAACAATGCCTGATAAGCCTTTTCCTGAGCCAGGAATAAATCAATCTGAGAAAAGTTCTGGCTATACGATACTCCCGTGATGAGCAGGAGTAAAAAGCAGAGGCGATTCAATCAGCGTTCGTCAATAGTTACCTGTACAGTACTGCCTTGCCCTGAGGTGCTGGAAACTTTGTCTCTTACGGTAAAGCCGGGACTACAAGACGAGTGTGTTGAATCTTTAACGTCACAATCTTCTATATTCCCATTTCGGTCTACCACTTGAATTGAGATTTCTGGTACTACCTTGTTGTTCATATGTACGTAGCTAACTTGCGTGGTGCCACTGTTGGTAATTTTTAGTTGCAAGATCACTCTTCCGCTATTCGGATTTGCTATGGTAACAATAACTCCCTTAGCTCCATTTTTGAGATTGGTGTTGAGGCATAAGGTATAGGTTTTCGTTCTTAGCCAAGGCTGTATCGGCCGCGGCCGCGGAGGAGGTGCCATGGCATAAATCTGTTTTGCACCTAATGTGTCGAAATAATTTTCCCAATACGCGGGTGCAATTTCCTTGATGGAATCAATACTTTTATTTAACTGAGTTTTCTCTAACTCCAGAGATTTGATCTTCTCCTTATCACCACACCCAGTCAAGTAAAATGAAAATATCGCCAGGACAAGTAGCCCGGGTAAAAAAACAAGAACTTTTTTCATAGCATGTTGGCTTTTGGTTATAGAAAGTTAACTAAAGTAAATGAAATCCAAAACTGCCCCTTCTTAAAAAAACTCTATAACTACCCATTAGATTTTACGTGTGCTTGCCCGAAGAAATTATAATGGCCTGCGGATTGACTGGTACCGTAGCCTCCGTTTCGGATGGTGACATCAACCCTTGTTATCGCATTCAAAGTAAAGAAGTTGCTTCTTTTTTGAAAGTGAATGCGGCCACAATCTTGCTCTTGATGGTGTTCTTCACCAACAAGCATACTAGGTCGTAATCCTTGATGGTGCGATAAAAACGCCCGGGTTGTTTGGCGTTGGCAAGGAAGAGAAGTTAATTTTGATTGTATCTTGACCTGTGGTCTGCATTGTCAAAAAAAACTTACTATGATTATTCGCCTCTACCTGTTTGTTGCCATCGTATTATTATCGGCTTGCAGCCCGGCCTCAAAACCAGAGACACGGCCCAACATTGTTTTCGTGCTGGTGGATGATATGCGCTGGGATGAGTTTGGCTAAGGCGGTCATAATTATATTGCAACCCCTAACATTGACCGGCTGGCCCGCGAGGGTGCCAACTTTAAAAACGCATTCGCAACTACTCCGTTGTGTTCACCCAGTCGTGCGAGTTTTCTCACGGGCACATAAGGCGGTGCGCAACGATCGGTATAAGTACATACACTATGTCGATCTCGCCCAGGCCGATGAGTTGTATGATTTGCAGGAAGATCCGTATGAATTAAAAAATCGGATTAGTGATGCTGCCTATGCAGAAACGCTTGTGCAGATGAAGGCGTTGTTGAATGAGCGGTTGAAAGAGACGGGGGCGCAGCCGATTTAGTTCGTTGATGAACATAGAAATCGAAGGCGAGGAAAATAAATTGTAACGCAATCCTGAGTGGGCAGCTTGTCGCATTCTATTATGATGCTTAGATGAAACTACAACCAATACGTTGAACGTAGCAAACTATAGCGAAAGATCCCCTTAATCAGAAGTCCGTTATCTTATTGGGGGATCCTTCGCTCTGCCCTTTACTTCAGAAGAGAACTTATTCTCTTTATAGATTTTATTTTTTATCCAGACTCAATCACAGTTCGCTCAGGATTGGACCTGGATTGGGGGGATCCTTCCGGTTTTCGCGGAGTCCACGAGGCGGGAGAATCCGCTTGGAAAAGAACAATAGTTATCTATGATTTGGCGGGGCGGATTCCAAAAATCAGCAGGTAGCCAATCATCCAAAACTCACCGATCGTAGCCGGTATCGTCAGCATACCTACCCAGCTTCCACTCACACCCATGTAACCGATGAAGGTGCTCAGGATGTAGCCAACACCGCCCACCATCAGCACACGGCCGAGCCACACGGGCATGCACTGTGAACTTACCACGATGTACCCCATGGGGATGAGCCATAGGCCGAAGAAAAGGCTCCCCACGCCCCAGGCGTTTTTAATAAACTGTTGAAAGAGTTGAATCATGATCACCTTTTCATTCAGGCCCTGGGCGCTATGGGTAATTTCTATCGCCCCACCCATAGCCATCGCACTGATCATAATGGCTGCCGCATTCATCATGCCCCAGGCTGCCAGAGCCCATGCTGCGGTGTGCCGGATGTCTTTAAACAATTTGTAAAACCATACTGCGGCCAACGCCTGCGATGCAACGATTAGCAGTTCAAACAATAGTCGCAGCCGGGCAAGCGTTTCAAACTCTGTTAAATTAGAAAGCGTTTTTGCCGGATCACCGGTCACATAAATACGCGAATCGAGTACGAGAAATCCGACCATGCCTGTAATGGCTAACATCAAATACCAAACTCCCGTCATGCGGGCTGTGCTCACTAACTCTTTTTGTTGCTGATCGGTGTTCATGCGTGCTTGCAATTTATAGTATCCTATTGAATAGAGCTATTGATTCTGAGTACTGGGTAGGCGTTCCTACGCAACACAAGCCATAAGACGCCCCGCCTGATACTTTGTTACACAGTTCCATTCTTAGCGGAGTCCCCGAGGCGGGAGACTCCGCTTGGAAAAGACAAGTTGTTGGTCAGGCGACCAACTACAAAGGGGACTCCGCATGGATAGAAAAATTGAAGCAAGTAATGCCACCCCCTAGCCCCAGCCAGCGAGGGACATGGCTGCGAATGACACGCGGAGTACTGAGGCGGGAGATTCCGGTTGGAAAAGGAATGACCACACTTTAAGTTAGAAGTGTGGGTGCTTAACATTATGAGAAAGATGTTGATCAGGTTGTTGGTCAGGCGACCAACAACAACGAACGGACTAGCGGGACCCTCCCGATTGCGTCATGCAAGGCAGGGAACCAGCTAAGAGTTAGATATAAATAAATAAGCAACCAATATTGGTTGCTTAATGAGCCCCCTGCCGGAATCCCTGCCTGAC
>LNFM01002220.1_pt1 | contig 32130 bp, 27 predicted proteins | sample 596031 | NCBI WGS metagenome assembly LNFM01 (sample SAMN04254537, study PRJNA301005) | activated carbon metagenome | isolation source: dual media filters at the Ann Arbor, Michigan drinking water treatment plant | place: USA: Ann Arbor | reverse complement strand
GTGTTCCCCGAGGGGCGCTTCGCCGACGACGCGCGGGCGGGTCTGTGCCGCCGCGACGCCAGCGATCGCCCCGCGTGCTGGCGTGCGTACCTCGAGGCGTTCCCCGAGGGCTCGTACCGCGCCCAGGCCGAGCGCGAGGCCGGGGGCGCGCCGTAGTGCGTCGCCTCGGCGGATGCGCGCTCGTGCTGGTCGGGTGCGGGCTCGGCTCGGTCGGGTGCACGGCGGACTTCCTGCTGGGCGACGGCACCGGTGACACGACCGTGGCCGCCGACAGCGGCGGGTCGACGACGGGCCCGGGCGGGCTCGCCTCGAGCGGCGCCGAGGATCCGTCGGCCGATCCCTCGAGCGCGACGGGTGGCTCGAGCTCGGCCGCGGGCACCGACGAGGTCACCGGCACGCCGGAGCCGACGACCGAGTCCGCGACGACCGCCGAGTCCGCGACGACGACCGAGTCCGCGACGACGGAGTCCGCGACGACGACCGAGACCACGACGACGGAGACCGGCGGCGGCGGTGTGCTCGACTGCCCCGATCTCGCGAACCAGCGCGCGTGCGAGCACGAGGCGCCGTGCGACTGGTACGGCGAGGTCTGCTTCGCCGATCGCTGCCACCCCGACGCCGAGGCCGCGTGCAACGAGCTCGGCTACGACGGCTGCATCGTCGCGCCGTTGTGCACGTGGTTCGGCGAACCCGAGGCCGGCGAGTGCGGCATCACGCCGTGCCCCGAGCTGGGCTTCGAGCCGTGCTCGGTCGCGCCGGGCTGCGCGTGGCTGGGCGACATGGAGCTGGGCGAGTGCGTGGTGCCCGAGTGCCCTGCCTGTGGCGAGCTCGAGGAGGCCGGCTGCCTCGAGCTGCCCGAGGACTGCACCTGGCTCGACGTCGCCGCGGTCTGCGTGCCCGACTGATCGTCGCCGGCGAAGCTGGCGTGACGGACGGGCCTGCGGTTAGATCGAGGCCGTCGCGCCCGCGTGATCGACCTCCCCCTCAGCCTCCTGCTGGCGCTCGTCGCCCCGACGCCGACCTCGACGACGCCCGCGCCTGCGGACGAGCGAGATGGCGCGACCTCGATCGATGCGCTGGTGATCGACGCGACGGTCGCAGAGCTCGTCGCGCTCGAGGCCGCGGTGCGCCTGCGCATCGGCGAGTGCCCGGTCACGCGATCGGATCGCGCGCGCAAGCCCCGTCCGGGCGAGCTGTTCGCGTACCTCGAGGTCGAGCCCGGCGCGGGCGATCGCGCGACGCTGCGGCTCACCCTCGGCGACGCGCGGGCGTGGGTCCGCATGATCGACGCGCCGCCGGCCGATCGCACCCGCGAGATCGCGACCACCGTCGGCAACCTGATGGCCGGGATCGAGATCGACGCGATCGCCCCCGACCTGCGCGATGTCCCGCTGCCGGTGCCGCTGCGCCCCGCGGTCGTGCCGGTCGCAGCGCCGGAGGTCGTCCCTGCGAAGGCTCGCCCGCGCGCGTCATGGGCTCTCGGCGTCGACGCCACGGCGGTGCTCGAGCTCGGTCCGCCGGCGCCGACGGGGTTCGGTGCCGGCGGCGTCGCGCTGCGCGGCGGTGCGCGCCTGCCCGGCGGTGCGCTGCTCGAGGCGGGGATCCGCGGGGCCTGGTACGCGCGCGGCCCGTACACGCTGACGCGACTGCGCCTCGAGCTCGCGGCCGGCTACGCCCTGCATCGCGGTCGTTTCGCGCTGCACACCACCGCCGGCGCCACCGCCGAGCCGTGGTTCGTGACCTCGTCGGGCGGCCTCTCGCCCGGCGATCGCCGTCCGACGAGCGCGTTGCTCGGCGGGGTCGTGCGCTTGTCGCCGCAGTGGCAGCTGGGCCGCGGCGAGCGGCGCGTGCATGTGGGGCCGTTCGTCGAGGTCGCCGGCAGCGCGGTGCCCGGGGCGAACGGGGGGGTCGCGCGGCTGCGCCAGGGCACGGGCGCCGACGCGATCGATGTGTATCGCGCCGGTGGGCTCGAGCTCGCCGCGGGCGTGGCGTTCGGGCTGTGGAGCCCGGCGCGCCGACGCTGAGGTCGCGTCGATCCGCAACTCAGTTGAAGAGCTTCTTCACCCAGCTCTTCTTCGCCGGCTCGGGGGCGGGCGACTCGCTGGGTTGCGCGACACCGACGATGTTGCCGTCGCTGACCAGGAACACCGTGGGCGAGAGCTGTCGGCCTGCCTCGTTCTTCTGGTAGACGCCGCTCGCGATCGCGACGAACGCCGCGATGGTCTCGGGCTTCGCGACCGCGTTGGTGAGGAACAGCCGGCCCTTCTCGGGGACCGCGGCCGCGAGCAGCTCGCCGATGCTGGCGTGCATCGCCCGCATGAACGCGGGGTCGAGGATCTTCTCGGCGGCGAAGTAGCTGCCGTGCGCGACCCAGAACGTCAGCGCGTCGAGCTCGACGCGCTCGACCTCGACGTCGATCGCCGCGAGGTTGGCGATCGCCTCGGCGCGCATCGCCGTCAGGTCACGCGGGTCGTCGCCGCGCTTGAACATCGCGAACGTGTTGGGATGATCGTTGCCGTAGACGACCAGCGGCACGTCGGCGCCGGACTTCGCGAGATCCGCCAAGGGCTCGCACACCATCTCGGCTGCGGCGGGCCAGCCGGCGGGCTTGAGGCTGAACAGCAGCGGGCCCGCGTCGGTGTCGCGATCCTCGAGGGCGCGCAGGAGCTGGCGCGGGCTCTCGGCGTCGCCGTGGGCGAGGAACTTCACCGCCTTGCCGACGGCGTTGATGCGGAGATCTCCGCCCGCGGCGCGGAACAGGAACGGCAGATCGGCGTGGCCCGCGGTGTCGTCGACCCACGTGCCCCCGACCTGCGCGCGGATCACCTCGCCGGTCACGGCGGCGAGCTCGGCGACCGCGGTCCAGTAGCCGATCTCGTCCTCGTCCTCGGTCGGCGCGCCCTGGCTCAGGCGCTCGATCTCCCGCAGGCCGTCCTCGGTCGCGGGCTGCCTCTCGCGGGCGAGCACGCGGCGGCCGAGCGCCGCGAAGGCCTCGTCGGCGAGGGCCGCGGGCGCCTCGCGGGGCTGCGCCGAGAGATCGACCACCGCGCGATCGACCTCGGCCTCGGCGCCGGTCGACGCGACGACGCGCGCGATCGCGGGGTGCAGGCCGCCGAGCGCGACGTAGCGGACCACGCTGCCGGTGCCGTGCTGCGAGCGCTGCGGCCCGAGGATCCGCGCGAGCGCGAACAGCATCGACAGCTCGGGCTCGGCGTCGATCTCGTCCGGCGATCGGTGGTCGGTCTGCAGCAGGAGCCGCGTGCCGTCGGGCGCCTCCGAGACGATGTCGATCTTGCGCAGCGAGCTGTACACGCGACCATCATACGGGGCCTCCCGCGAGGCTCGCCGGCCCATCGGACGGCGCGCGCGGTACCGTCGAGACGCGGCCTCGGCGCGCGTGTCTTGGCGCACGCCGAGCGGGGCCCCGTGGTCCACCGCGCCGCGGCCGGTCGGGGGCGCCCCCCGTGGCATTTTCTGACCAGTTTGCTATGCGATAGCACTTATGTCCGAAGAGGGCGCCGTCTCGCGCAACAAGCCCGATCTGTCTGCGCTGCCCGACCTCGGGCAGCAAATCGTGCACGACGAACTCTCGCTGCTCCGCGGCGTGCATGCTCGTCTGGACCGCGATGCGAAGAACGACCCCGACAAGATCGAGGATCTCGACGCGCAGCTCATCGAGCTGCGCGACGCGATCGCCGAGGCGAAGGAGGAGGACGTCCCCTCGCTCATCGATCAGATGCACCAGGTCGCGGCGCTGAGCCGCAAGCGCGGCTCGGGCCGCAGCATCCCGGTCGATCCGAACAACCCGTACTTCGGTCACCTGCGCCTGCGCGAGGGCCGGACGGGCGGCGTCCGTGACGTGCTCATCGGTCGGCACACGCTGCTCGACGAGGGCGACGGCGTGACGATCGTCGACTGGCGCAACGCGCCGGTCAGCCGCCTCTACTACCGCTACGAAGAGGACGACGACTACGAAGAGGAGTTCGACGAGCGCACCCTCGAGGGCAAGGTCCTCGTGCGCCGCTCGCTGGCGGTGCAGGACGGCATCCTGCGCCGCGTCGCCTCGCCGCAGGGCACGTACGCGCTCGACGGCCGGCAGCGCTTCCAGGAGACCGTCGGCAGCGCCAAGCCGACGCTGCAGGGCGGCTCGGGCCAGGCGGCGCGGGCCACCTCCACGCAACCGGCCGGCCAGCTCGGCGTGCACTCCGACGAGTCGCAGCTGCGCGCGGACAAGCACCTGCAGGAGATCACGGCGCTCATCGACAAGCAGCAGTTCGACCTCATCACGCGGTCGGACTCCGGGATCGTGCTGATCCAGGGCGGCGCCGGCTCGGGCAAGACGACAGTCGCGCTGCACCGCGTGGCGTACCTGGCGTTCCAGGACGCCAAGCGCTTCATGCCGTCGTCGATGCTGATCATCGTCTTCAACGAGGGCCTGGTCGAGTACATCCGCCACGTCCTGCCGTCGCTCGGGGTCGAGGGCGTCAACGTGACGACCTATCGCCGGTGGTCGGCGCAGGCGCTCGGCAAGATGAAGCTCCGCGTCGAGCAGCGCTACACCGGCGCGACGCCGGACGTGGTGCAGCGGTTCAAGAAGCACGCGCTGGTGCTCAAGATGATCGACGCGCTGGTGGTCGAGCAGCTCGAGGACATCCGCGAGTCGCTGGTCGAGCGCATCGGCGAGGATCCGGCCGGCGCCGAGGTGTTGAAGGCGTGGGACGCGACCGCCAGCATGCCGCCGGTGGTGCGGGCCGAGCGGCTCATCAAGTGGCTCGGCGAGGGCCGCGGCGCCGAGCTGCCGCCCAAGGTGAAGGCCGCGGCGACCACGGTGGCCCGCAGCGCGCGCGAGCAGATGCGGGACTTCGTCGGCGACTGGCTCGAGCTCAACACCACGGCGGCGCGCATCCGCGACGGCATCCGCGAGCACGCCCCGAACGACTTCACCGACGCCGACATCGGCACCATCACGCGGTGGTGCGCGCGCAAGGCGGACCTCGAGGTCGAGACGCCCGAGCAGCTCGCGCCCGAGGGCGCCGGCCTCGACGCCGAGGACGACGCGATCCTCCTGCGCCTGATGCAGGTCAAGTACGGCGGCATCTTCGTCAACAACAAGCGCATCGAGTACGAGCACATCGTCATCGACGAGGCCCAGGATCTGTGCCCGCTCGAGGTCCGCGTGCTGCTGGACACCGCGAGCAAGGGCAAGAGCGTGACCATCGCGGGCGACCGCGCGCAGAAGATGGTCTTCGACAACGGCTTCGTCGACTGGCCGCAGCTGCTCGGCGACGCGGGCCTGCCCCACGTCGAGATCCAGCCGCTCAAGGTCACGTACCGCTCGACGCGGCAGATCATGCAGTTCTCGCGGCACGTGCTCGGCCCGCTCGCCGACGAGGACCAGGTCGTTGCGCGCGACGGCGCCGAGGTCTCGTACTTCGAGTTCACGGATACCGGCGAGGCGGTCGCGTTCCTCGGCGAGGCGCTGCGCGGCCTGATGCAGCGCGAGCCCAACGCCAGCGTCGCGCTGATCTCCCGCTATCCGCAGCAGGCCGACATCTACTACGAGGCCCTGCGCATCGCCGAGGTCCCGCGGTTGCGTCGGGTACGACGCGAGGATTTCAGTTTCACCGCGGGGATCGACATCACCGACGTTCGCCAGGTGAAGGGCCTCGAGTTCGACTACGTGGTGCTGCTCGAGCCCACGCGGCAGAACTACCCGGATCATGTGCAGTCGCGGCACCTGTTGCACATCGGCGCGACGCGGGCGGCGTATCAGTTGTGGTTGCTCGGGGTCGGGCAGCGCAGCGCGTTGCTGCCGGAGGATATGATCGGGGAGCTGCCGTAGGGGGGCGACGGCGGGCGGCCACGGGGGTGATGAGATCGGGTAGCGTCGGGGGGATGACGACCCGCTGCCTCCTCGTCCTGTTGTGTTTGTCCGCGTGCGAGAAGCCGGCTGCGACGCCGCAGACGCCCGAGACGCCGGCGGCGGACTCGGGGGCGGCTCCGTCGGCGGGGGAGCCACCGGGCGCGGAGCCGGGGGCGGACTCGGGCGCGGCGCCGGCGGAGCCGGGCGCGGGCGAGGGTGGCGCGAAGTGTGGCGACGAGACGTGCACCGAGGGGCGCGAGTGCGTGAGCTACTACGGGATCGCGGGCGCGAGCGGACCGCAGTTCCATAGCTGCGAGTGGAAGTGTGATCGGAAGCAGGCGTGCCCGGCGGGGACGACGTGCACGACGATCGCGGACGGGCCCGGCGCGGTCTGCCGGTAGAGGGGGTGATGCGGGGCCTCCGGTTTCTGTGATCCGAAAACGCCCCGGGACCGCCCTGCTCCACATCTAACGCCCGCGGGGCAACGGCCCCGCTGTCCGATCGCTCGTGGACGACGCTCCGTCGCCCCGCGGCGGGCGCATGGGCGCGGAGGGATGGCAACGATGCGGGGTCTCAGGATCGGTTGGGCACGGGGATTCGCGGGTGCAGTGGTGCTCGCGACCGCGACGGCGTGCGCGGTGGAGGTCGGGGTTGCGAGCTCATCCGATGGTTCGGGGACCTCGAGCACCAGCTCGACTGGCTCGGGAGAATCGACGGCTGCCCACGGCGCTGCGGTGGGTCGCGATTCGCAGGGAGATCACCCGAGACGGATCGGCGGCGCGCGTGCCCGCCACGCAGTCAACGGGCCGTCGGGCACCCCGCCGGAGCTCGCCGTCCCCGGCGCCGACCCACTCCACAGCAGCGGGACCACCGGATCGACGACTGAGGGGCCGCCCGCGGCCGAAAGCACCGGCTCCGGCGGCACAGATGCCACGGGCGGCACAGGAGGTGCCGACGGCGACGCCGGCGATGAGGCGGGCGTCTCCGCACCGGAGCTCGACCGCACCGTCACGACGTCGTTCTATGACACCGTTCGCTTCCTCTTCGAGGATACCCCGCCCATCCAACGAGATGCAGACGTTGGGGCGTTCGAGCGTACTCGCGTGTCGCTCGTGCACGGGGTCGTGCTCGGGCCGGAGGACGAACCGCTGCCCAACGCGCGTGTCGCCATCGCCGGACACCCCGAATATGGCTGGACGTCGAGCCGTAGCGACGGTCGCTACGACCTGGTCGTCAACGGCGGATCGCCCCTGGTGCTCGAGTTTTCGGCCCCGGAAGTGATGGTCGCCCACCGTCGTTGGACCCCGCGGTGGAACGAGTCCGCGGAGTTGGCGGCGGTGAAGCTGATCGGTGTCGACCCGGCCTCGACCTTGATCGACTTCTCCGACCCGATCCAGACGCACGTGGCCACCGAGGTCGCCGATGACGACGGCGTACGTCAGGCCGTGCTGATGTTCCGCCAAGGCACGGTCGCGACGATGGTGATGCCGGACGAGACCACGCAGGTGGCGTCCGAACTCCACGTCCGAGCGACCGAGTTCACCGTCGGGCAGCGCGGCCTGGCCTCGATGCCCGCGGATCTACCACCAGGGACGATGTATACGTACGCCATCGAGTTCTCGGCCGACGAAGTCGAGACCGCTGGGGCGCGAACGGTGCGGTTCGAGCCGCCCGCAATCCTCTATGTCGACAACTTTCTCGAGGTCCCTGTGGGCACAGTCGTGCCCGCGGGCTCCTACAGCCGACGGGATGCTGACTGGCACACCGAGCCGAACGGTCGCGTGATCGAGATCCTCGACGTCGTGGGCGGGGAGGCCGTGCTCGCGGTCGCGGCACAGGACGCCGACGATCCCCCAGTGCCCGCGATGCCGCAGGAGCTGAGCGCGCTCGGGATCACTCAGGCGGAACGGCAATCCCTCGCGGCAATGTACCCCATCGGGACGCAGCTCAATCGGACGCCCGTCCTGCACTTCACCGAGCCGCTGGACTGCAACTACCCGGGGCGGCCCCCGGACGATGCGATCGAGCCCGACGTCGATGATCCCGAGGAGAACCCCGATGGAGACTGCAACCAGCAGCGCGAGGGCTCGATCCTCGAGTGCGAAGATCAGGTGCTCGGCGAGCGCCTGCCCATCGCGGGCACCGGGTTCACCCTCAACTACCGCTCGTCACGGGTCCCGGGCGCGCCGTCTCGGCGCCTCCGTATCCCCATCACGAGTGCAAGCCCACCGTCGAGCATGCGACGAGCGCGGCTGGAGGTCACGGTCGCGGGCCGCACCTTCGAGCAGTCCTTCGAGGCGCCGGCCGCGAACCTCGCCCACGCGTTCACGTGGGACGGTCGCGATGCATACGGTCGGGTTGTCCAGGGCGGACAGCCGACGCGCGTCTGCCTGACCTACGACTATCCGGCGACGTATCAGGGGACCAATCGCGCTGTCGCCGAGGAGGTCTTCGGGGATTGGGCGCAAGACGGCGTGGCCGTCGCCGGACGCTCCTCGGCCGAGGTAGGGCTGTCGCGCTGCTTCAGCCGCGGCCCCTCGGCCGGCGCAGGTAGCGTCGGGGGCATCAATCATGCAAACATGATTCGACTCGGGGGGCTCGATGCGCGGACGAGCGCCGCCTCTCTCGGTGGATGGACGCTGAGCATTCATCATACGCTCGGCCTCGAGACGGGGACGTTGTACCTGGGCGACGGCGAGAAGCGAGACCTCGGCGATTCAAAACATCAAATCGCAATCCGGGTGGCGGGCAACGGGACGGCGACGGGCGCAGCAGTGGGGCCACTGGCGCTTGGTGCTGCGCTGGTGAGCCCAAGCGCCGTCGCGGTGGGCGCGGACGGCACGGTCTACGTCGGTTCGCCCGGTCGGGTCCGGCGCGTGACGCTGGACGGCGCCCTCGAGGCGGTGGCGGGGACGGGAACGACCGGGTTCTCGGGGGATGGTGGGCTGGCGACGGCCGCGCGGCTGTCGAACTCGATCACGGCGCTCGAGGTCGGTGACGACGGTTCGGTCTACATTGCCGACGCCGCGAACGGCCGGATCCGGAGGGTCACGGGCGACGGGATCATCCAGACGGTCGCGGGGTCTGGCGCCACGAGTTGCGCGGTGCAGACGCTGGACGCGGGGATGATCGAAGGAAAGGGTGACGGCCTCGAGGTTGCGATGCCCGGCGTCGTCGACATCGAGTTCTCCAGCGGGGCGCTCTGGATCGCGACGAGTTGCGGCTCGAACACGACTCGCGTGCGCTCGCTTTCCCAGGGGACGGTTACCCATATCGCCGGCGTCCCGTATCCGGCGTGGTACGCCTCGGAAATTCGCCCCCGGAAGTTCGTGGCCCATCCACCTCCGCCACCGCCTGCCGTTCCTCAACTCTACAAGATCTTCGGATGGGATGGGAGCATTCGAGGAGATAGTACGCCCTACGCTTCGTTTGAGTCTGAATGGGCGATCCTCAGTCGGATCGAGGGCATGACGCCGGGTGACAATGGAATGTACGTTGCCGAGGGGACGGGCGTCGGCGACATTCGCATTCTCCCGAGCGATGGCGGCATCCGCACATTCCGGACGCGGTACACCCTGGCTGGAGACCCCTTCGACGTTTGCAACACGACCGGCTGTGCGTGGCAGATCGAGTCGGACGGCATCACCGAGGTGCCAGTCGATATCGCGCGGCTTTCTGGCGGTGTCGCGTACATTGTGTCGAATGGCACCTCGCAGCGGATTCGGTGGGCCCCAAACGACCGCCTGGACGCGGTGGAGGACCTCGCCGGGGGCGGCACGGAGGAACTCAACGGCGAGCGGGTGATCACCGGCGCGCACCGGCTGCGGCTCCGACAGCCGGTGGCGATGGACGTGGGGCCCGACGGCGCCCTGTACGTTGCCGACCGGCTCGGAAACAAGGTCGTCAAACTCGCGAACGCAGGTCCCGGCTTCTACGAGGCGGTCACGATCCCGAGTGAGGACGGTCGCGAGCTCTACGCATTCGACGGAACGGGCCGGCATCTCACGACCCGTGACGCGGCGACACAGGCGCTGGTGTGGTCGTTCGAGTACGATGCCGGCGGGCGACTCTCCGCCGTCCGTGACGCTTACGGCGCCGCCACGACCATCGAACGCACGGGGGCCGGTGCTGCCACGGCGATTGTATCGCCAGACGGGGTGCGGACCGAGCTCGCCCTCGATCCCGAGGGGTACCTCGGCGGTCTGGAGCACCCCACGGGCGACGCGTACCTCTTCGAGTATCAGGGCGACGGGCTGCTGACGACGATGACGACCCCGCGTGGGCTCGTGCACTCGTTCGAGTACGACGAACGCGGTCTGCTCATCCGCGACGAGAATCCCGAGGCTGGATTCCAGGAACTCGAGCGGATTTCGACCTCGTCGGATGCAGTCTCGGTCGAGCACCGGAATGCCCTCGGGATTGCCACGGTCTACGACGCTCGCCAGGGCGAGCTCGGTGAGCGGACCCGGACCCAGCACCACCCCGACGGGACCACGGAAGTCCAGGCAGACCTGGCGGCCGGCCTGCACCGTACGACGTCGCCGGACGGCACCGTCGTCGAGATCCAGACCGAGGCCGATCCCTGGCTCGGCCCGCACGCTCCGTTCGCTGCGCGGACATCCATCACCACGCCCCAGGGGCGCTCCCGTGTCGACACGGAGACCCGTGCGTTCACCGAGCCCGAGGGGGTCGCCGGGGCACTTGCCACCGCTACCGCAACCACCACGGCCGCCGGGGATCCGACCCGAGCCTGGGTGACCACATTCGCCGCTGCGCACGGGGCAACGCCGCCGGTGGCCATGAGCCGCAGCCCGCAGCAGCGAGCGCTGCGATCCACGCTCGGGCTGCACGGACGCCTCGAACGCGTCGAGCAAGGGACGTGGAACGGCAACGCGTTCGTGCCGGGCCCGTTCCATGCGCTCGTGCTGGGCTACGACGCCCGCGGTCGACTCGACACCACCACGGTCGGCACGCGCGTGACGACCGTGGCGTACGGTGCGGATGGGTACATCTCGCAGGTCGTGGATGCGCAGGGCGTCGCCCATGCCGTCACCACGGATGCGCAGGGCCGTGCCACGCAGCTGCCGTTGCCCGGCGGGGGGTCGATCGAGCTCGGCTACGACGCCGACGGCAACGTCGAGTCGGTCACGCCCGCGGGGCGCCCGGTCCACGGACTGGTGAGCAATGGCGTCGACGCACTCGTGACGTACGCGCCGCCGGACCTGGGCGCGGGGACGGAAGCGACGTCCTTCGGATACGACTTGGACGGACGGCCGACGGACGCCGTGCTCCCCGACGGACGCACGGTGACGTTGGGCTACGATTCCGCCGGACGCCTCGCGTCGCGCACTGCGGACGATCGAGAGGTGGTGCTCGAGTACGCCGCCACGGGGGCGCTCGAGAGCATCGGTTCGTCCTGGGGCGGCTCGACCGCGTTCCTGTGGGACGGACCGTTGCTGATGGGCACCCTGCGGACCGGTCCGTGGGACGGCTCGCTGACGTGGACGTACGCGGCCGACCTCAGACTTGCCACGGAGACGGTCAACGGTGGGGCGACGGTCGCCTTCTCGCACGATCGGGACGACCTGCTGACCGGCGCCGGTGCGCTGACCCTGACCCGTCACAACGTCACGGGCGCCGTGGTGGGGACGGCGGTCGACGCCGTGACGAGCATGGTCACGTACACGGCGCACGGCGAGCCGTGGTCCCAGGTCTACTCCCACGGCGCAGCGCCGCTGTTCGCCGAGGTGCTGAGCTACGACGCCCTCGGGCGCATCGAGTCGCGGACCGAGACCATCGCCGGCGTAGCCCAGACCGAGGACTACAGCTACGACGCCGACGGCCGGCTGTGGACGGTCGAGCGCGATGGGGCGCTCGCATTCACGGCGGAGTACGACGACAACGGCAACCGCACGTCGCTGGTCGGGCCCGGGGTCTTCCGGCTCGCCAACCACGACGTGCAGGATCGTCTGATCTCCGAGGCGGGGTCGCTGTACACGTTCGGCGTCGCCGGCGATCTCCAGTCGCGTCTCGAGACCGGCACGGACGCGCTGACGTCGTACGCGTACGACGCGGTCGGGAACCTGCGATCGGTCGAGCTGCCGGACGGCCGGGTGATCGAGTACGAACACGACGGGGAGGATCGGCCGATCGGCCGTAGGATCGACGGCGTCGCGGACCGCGGGTGGTTGTGGGGCCAGGATGCGGGCCCTGCGGCGGAGCTGAACGCGGCGGGGGAGGTGGAGTCGCAGTTCGTCTACGCGACGTTCGGCCACGTGCCGGAGTACATGATCCGGGACGGGCAGCGGTGGCGGCTGGTGACGGACGTGCGCGGCAGCGTGCGGCTGGTGGTGAACACGTCGACGGGTGCAATCGGGCAGTGGTTGGACTACGATCCGTGGGGTGTCGTCACCGAGGACAGCAATCCCGGGTTCCAGCCGTTCGGCTACGCCGGCGGCCTGTACGACCCGGACACGGGGCTGGTGCGGTTCGGAGCACGCGACTACGACGCGGCGACGGGGCGCTGGACGACGAAGGACCCGATCGGGTTCGGTGGTGGCGACGCGAATCTGTACGCGTACGTGGGGGGGGATCCGGTGAACCGGGTCGATCCGTCCGGGCTCGCTTGGTGGAATAGCTGGGACGATCTTGAGGCCTCGGCGAGCTGGGGCGTGGGTGCACTCAACGACTCGATACCGGGTCAGCTTCTCATCGGCTTGGGAGACGGCGCGTCGTTCGGCGTTACCGGCTACATTCGTCGAGAGTGGGATGATGTCTTCGGAGTCGGCGGCGCTGACGTGGTCAAGTGCACGCGCGCTCACGCAGTCGGCGAGTTTCTCGGCTCACTTGTCGGGTCGATCGCACTTCCAGGCGCCGGACTCAGAGTGCTCGCCCGGACAGGTCAGCGCTGGGCACCACTTCGGCAATGGCTAGACCGGGGTCAATACTGGAGGCTTTCGTCCAGGAGTAGGGATGGCGGCGATTTTGCGCCAATGCTTCGAATCGGGAGATCTCCTGGCAACCAGTTCTTCTGGTGGGGTCACATTAGGCTATGACCTTGAAGCTACATCACTATGGCGTAGCAGCCGCGAAACACTATCGCTTCTACGACACCGGGGTCGACCTCACTGCGGCGGGCTTCGAGGTGCTCCTCGGAGACTCTGATTGGGAGCCGAGCGTCCACTACGACATGGAGACCGCACTGGGCGGCATCGTCATGGTTCTCGCACACGAGATCGGCCAGACGTGGGCCGTCATGGTCGACCGCGTGCCGCCGGACGGGCGTCTCGATCCGCTGCACTTCCTCCACGACGAGGTGAGTGGCGCCGGGATCGCGTACCTGGCTGATGCGGACGACGTCCACAAGGCGATGACCATCCTGGGGGACGAGCAATCGGACGAGGCGTGGACCTTCGTCCGCACCGAAGGCCGCACCGAACTGCTCGACTGGACCCGCGGTGCGAGGTCGCGAGGCGTCGGCATGTTTGCGTTGGTCGAGCACCTCGAGCAGGTGCACGTCGTGTTTGAATACTGCGCCGAGTCGAGCGACACACTGCTCATCGCGCGCCCGACGTCACGGTGGCGTACGTGCGTCGATGACGTCCTCGCGCGATTCGCCGATGACGTCGTGCGCCACTGACTTCGGGTCAGCGAATACGCCAGGCGTTCCACCTCGCGGAGCATCAGGTGTTCACGAACCACTGGTGCCAACTTATCCCCTATGGGAACGGGACGCTCAATGCCACCGACCAGCAAATTCTTGCCGCGGCGAGACAAGTCTACAGAAACTATCCTCATCTCCTAAAGGCGCTTGGACTGTGAAGACAATCCACCGTGTCGGCCTCCATGCCTCGAAGGTTCAGAAGGACGAACTGCGGCGCGCTGGTGCAGTCCTTCCTAAGCGGTATTCCCGCAGCGACGACGAGGAACTCGTCGTCTTCGAGATCGCGGACGCCGACGCTGCCTCCCGCAACGTGCTCGATCTCGCAACCGGCTGGGGCGCCTTCCTCGACGTGAGGGTGGAGTTTTCGGACGATGAGGTCTGTGCCGCTGCTTGGCTACGCATCGCCGCGTGGCACCACGGGTACCCCCAACCCGACGACTTGAACGACGGGTACCTCGAGGCGACCTACGATCTCTCCAACGCCTGCTCCGCCTGCGGTTCAGGTCGCCGGCAGAACGCCCCGTTCCAGATGAAGGGGGAGCCGAAGTGGGGTCGCAACGACATGATGCAGCTGATCTGGGTGTACGACGCGATCTTCGCCAAGCCGGAGGTGTGGTCGTCGGTGTTCGAGCCGCACGGGGTGGCGTCCCGGCCCGTTCTCAACCGGCGGCGGAACGAGCTCGAGACGGTGGTGCAGTTGGTCGTGGAGGAGACGCAGGACATCGTCGGGGACGGTCACGCCGCCCAGGTCTGCGAGCGGTGCGGGCGGACGAAGTACCTGCCGGTGGCGCGCGGCATGTTTCCGCGCCTTCGCGCCGAGCCGCGCTCCGCGATGGTGCGGACGAACGAATACTTCGGCTCGGGCGCTCAGTCATCGCAGGCGTTGCTGGTGTCGCAGGCGATCGCCCGGGAGATCCGCGAGCAGGGCATCCGAGGGGTGACGCTGATCCCGGTCGCGCAGTGAGCACCGGGAGTTCCTGAAGGGCCGTCGCGTCCACTTCGCTACCGCCTCGATTCACGGCAGGATGTCCTCCACCCGCCCCGCCAACCGAGCGTACCTCGCTCGGAACATCCGGGCGAAGCGACTCCGCGCCAACCGCAGCCGCGACTTCGCGGTGCCAACCGGCACCCCGAGCGTCTCCGCCATCTCCTCCGTGCGGAGCCCCTGCCAGTAGTGGAGCTCGAGCGCCGTGCCGAACTCCTTGGGCAGAGACCGCATGCAGTCGAGCACGACTCCCCGCAACTCGGCGTTGCGGAGCAACTCGAGGGGTGACGGCCATGCGGACTCGCCCGCGGAGACGCGCACGTCGTCGAGCTCGAACCGGCGGCGTCGAGCGGCGCGTAGGTGATCGAACAGCCGGTTGCGAGCGACGCCGAGGAGGTACGCGCGCAGGCCCGAGCTCGGCAGCGCCGGCGGTGCGGTGCGCAAAACGGAAAGGAGCGTCTGCTGCACGAGGTCGTCGCTCGCGTCACGGCAACGAGCGTCGAAGAAGCTCCGGAGGAGCGAGACATGCGGCGCCAGTAACGAGGCAGCGGCGCCGCGATCGCCGGCTCGCCAGGCGACGTGGCAGGCGTGCTCGTCGGACCGATCGATGGGGGGAGTGCGGGCCTCGACCGCGGGCGAGGTCGCGGGGCGATTGGCCGAATTGCCGTCAGTCGTCGGGCGTGGGCGCGCAGAACCTGGCATCGCCGCGCCTGTCGGCCGTCGCTCGGCGCGGTTGCACGCGCGGCCAGCAGCGGGAGAACCACCGCCTCACCCCCTCACCCCCGCCAACCGCCCCTCGATCCACGCCACCTCCTCCCTCACCCCCGCCGCCACCAACCGCTCCCGCACCGCCCGGTACCGCGTCCCCGGATCGAACCCCACCACCGCGTGCAGCTTCCTCAGGCACACGCGGCACAAATGCATCGGGGTGCGGTCGAGCTCCTCGCGGCTGTTGAACCCGTTCATCAGACATGCGTAGTGCACACAATGCGAGATGCCGAACATGTGGCCGGCCTCGTGCGAGAGCACGGCGAGGCCGCGCTGCACCGCGGCGTCACCCTCACCGTAGCGCGCCAGGCTGAACACGCCGACGCGGCGGTGCAGTCGCGCCATGCCGAAGACGAAGTTCCACTCGGGGCCGGGGTACAGATCGTCCGGTGTCACCGCGAGCATCGCGTAGGCGTGATCGGGGACCTGCGGCTCGAGGGCGTCCAGGATCGCGGTCGTGCGCAGCTGCTCGCGGCCGTCCTGCGTGCGGGGCTCGAGCGCGGCGCGATCGAGCTGCACGTCGATCGTCGCGACCGGGAGCGTGAAGAAGGCGCCGAGGTACGCGACGATCTCGTCCATCGTCGGGGTCGTGCTCGTGGCGCTCGCCCGCGCCGCGTCGCCCCACCCGAGTCGCGCGACCAGCAGCGTCCGTCGCTCCGCGGTCGGTCGATTGGGCCCTTCGATCGTGAAGGTCGCGAAGGATTGCGGCGACTCGGCGTGGGCGTGCAGCCAGTCGCCGGGGCCGGCCTCGGGCAGCGGCGCAAACCCGTCCTCGGCGAAGGCCCAGCGCACGGCGGGATCGACGTCGTCGAGGGCGCCCACAGGATCGCGATCGACCGTCGCGGTGCGGGCCGATCGCCGCGGGCCCCGCGGGCCGCGCTCGGGCACGAGTCCGGGGCGCGGCGCGTCGCAGGCCGCAGTCGCGCCGGCACCGATCAGGAGCGCGGGGAGCCCGACGAGGATCTGGCGGCGGCGCGTCACCTCGACGAGGACCACTGCAGCCGCGGTTGGTTCCGTCGGGGACGCCGAGGTGGGCCCAAGATCCGCCCGCGGCGCGATCAGCCGCACCGGGTCGGGACACTCGTCGGGTGCATGCGACCACGCTTCGTCCACCCCGCGATCCTCCTCACCCTCGCCCTGCCGAGCGCGTGCGCAGACGACACCGAGCTCCCCGCCGCGTCGGACACCACCGGCGACGACACCGCGAGCACGGCGGCGGTCGACGACACCACCGACGCGGCGGTCGACCCATCACCGACCGGCGACACCAGCGGGGCCACGGCCGGCGGCCTGGAGGGCAGCACCAGCGACGGTACGACCGAGGGCGGCGAGGGTCCGATGCTCGAGTGTGAGGCGGGGGCCGCAACGCTTTCGGGCGAACTCGACGGCATCCCCGTCGAGGCGAGCCTCGCTCTCGACGGCGTCGGCTGGATCAGCATGGGCGTCGAGCTGGCCTTCGGCTCGCTCGGGAGGATCTACCTGCGTCTGCCCGGACTCGAAGACATCGGCGGGACCGTCCCGATGGCCGGCCCGGGCTACCTGCGAATGCCCGAGGACGGGCCCGAAGCCCAGACCTGGTACTGCGCCGGCGAGACCTCCGAGTACGTGAGCGACGGTGCCTTTGTCTACGCGGCGACGCTCGACGACGTGCGGCGACTCGGCGCGTGCGGCGAAGGAACCCCCGTCGCCGGCGGCGCGACGATCTGCTTCGGCGGGCCCGAGTGCGGCGGCACGAGGGCGTTCGTCAGCGAGATCGAAGGCGCGAGCTTCACCTCGCCGCTCGGCAAGGGGCTGCTCATCAGCGGCCTCATCGGCTCGAACACGCTCGAGATCCAAGGCGAGATCGGCGAGGTCGACGGCGGCGTGTTCGTCGTTCGCGCGAACGGCCTGCAGTACCGAGCGACGAAGCCCGCGACCGCCACCGTCGACGTGGCGTACTTCATCGTGCCCTTCGGCCAGCCCGACGGCGGCGCGGTCTACTGCGGCGAGGTCGCGACGACCCTCGACTACGCCGCGGTGGGACCCGAGGACATCGTGCCCCGAGCCATCCACTTCGACGGCCTCACGCGCCTCGGGTCGTGCGACGAGGCCGTCGGACGCCCCGGGTCCATCGACCTGTGCATGAACATGGAGCTGTGAGCGACACCTGGCGGCGGCGCTCGACATCGCGGCGTCGCGCGTGCTAGCCACGTCGGCTTGGCCACCACCCGCACCCCCCTCGACCCGCGCATCATCGTTGGCGCCACCGTCGTGCTCGAGGGCATCGGCCTCGGCCGCGTCACTGCGGTCGACGAGCGCCACGTCGACGTCGCGATGGACGACGGCTCCCGGCGCGGCGTGTTCGGGAGCTTCGATCGACTGCGGTTGCCCATCGCCGCCGAGCTCGCCCCCGCGGCGATCGACCGGCTGCAGCAGTCGCCCCCCTCGCCGATGTCGGGCGAGGAGCGGCTCGCCCGCATCGGCGAGTTCACGCGGACCGAGCCCAAGACCTGGGCGCTGTGCGTCGACGAGCTCGTGCGGCTGTACGGCACGCCGCCGCCGCTGTCGTTCAGCGAGCGCGGCCTCGTGACGCGGCTCGAACGCGCCGTCGTCGGCGAGCTCGCCTTCGCGACGCAGTGCCCGCTGCAGGATCTCGTGCAGCGGGTGCGGCCGGCGGCCCTGGCCGCGCAGCTCGGGGATGTCTAGCCCGCGATGAACGCGAGCAGGTCCGCGCCGAGCTGGGCCTTGTGCGTGCTCGCCAGCCCGTGCGATGCGCCGGGGTAGACCTTCCAGCGTCGCCTGCGGCGCGATCTCGACGGCGAGCTTCGCAGAGTTGCCGATGGGGACGATCTGATCGTCGTCGCCGTGGATGAACAGCGTCGGGATCGTCATCCGCTTCAGATCCTCGGTGAAGTCCGTCTCGGAGAACTGCGCGATGCCATCGAGCTCGCTCTTGAGCGAGCCCTGCATGCCCATGCGCCAGAACGCGTCGCGCAGGCCCTGCGACACCTTGGCGTCGGGGCGGTTGGCGCCGTAGAAGGGCTCGCTCAGGTCCTTGAAGAACTGCGAGCGATCCGCCGCCACGCCGGCCCGGATCCCATCGAACACGAGCGCGAAGAACAGCGCGGCGAGATCGTCCGCGTACGTGTCCATGTCGTTGCCCGTCCACGGCTGGCCGGAGCGCCCGTGCCCGCGGCGATCGTGGGCGATGACGCGGTACCCGTGCTCCGCGAGGAACACCATCTGGTCCTCCCACGCGTCGGCGTTCAGGGGCCAACCGTGCGAGAAGGTGATCGGGCGTCCGGTGCCCGTCGGGCGTGGGGAGCCTAGCCGAACTCGTGGCGACGCGAGCGATCCTTCGGCGACTTCAACACGCGGAAGCGTGACCCGTCGATCGCGTCCTCGAAGGGGGATCGTTTCACGGCCTCGGCACGGCGCTGTGACCGATCCCTGTCGTGCTCGCGGGTGACCGTGCAAGACCGAGGGATCGAAATCCCCGCCGGCGACACTCCGGGGGCATGGCTGCTCGCGTTGCCCTGTGTCTCGCCTTGGCCCTGTCCGGTCTGCCCGCGGTCGCGCACGCCCGCGGGCCGAAGGCCCCTGACCCCGCAGCGACCGCGGACGCTCAGCCCGAGGCGCAGTGGTACTACGTGCACGACGGCCGGACGGTCGGGCCGATCGACGACACAGCGTTCGTCGATGCCTACCTGCGCGGTCGCGTGACCGATGCGACGTCGGTGTGGTGGGAGGGCGCCGGGGACTGGACGCCGCTGGCCAAGGCGGCGTGGTTCGTCGAGCTCGATCGGTGGTACGTCCGAAACGGCGACAAGGGCCTCGGGCCGATGACCGGTGCCGCGCTGCGGGCGAGCGTCGAGAAGGCCAAGGCGCAGGGCAAGGCGGTCGAGACGCTCGAGGTTCGACTCGAGTGGTCGGGCTGGGTCCCGGTGGCCCAGGCCGCACCACTGCACGATGGACGGATACCGGCGGCGTGGGAGCCGGAGCCGGAACGGACCGCCGCGCCGGCGCTGGCCCTGGCGAGTACCGCGACGCCCAGTGCCCCGCCGCCGATCGCCCCGATGCCAGCCCCGACGCCGGCGCGCGACATCGAAACGCCCACCGCGGCTCCGTTCGATTCGGATGCGCACGCGGCTGCGATGCGACTGCGCAAGTCGGGCCTCATCACATTCGCCGTGGGGGGCTCTCTCATCGTGATCGGCGGAGGGATCGCCGGTGGCTACTCCACCGGCGCCGTCGGACCCAAGGGCCTGTGGGCCGGCGTCGGCATGGCCGCGGTCGGGCTGCTCCCGACGATCATCGGCGGAGCGATGTTCGGCGCCGGCAATCGTCGCGTGGCGAAGCTCGAGCGCCTCGCGAATCTTCGCGTCGCGCCGCTGGCGGGACGCGATCACGGCGGGATCGTGATCGGCGGACGGTTCTAGCGCATCACGGTCAGGGCCAACCCGCCGGGTTGCTCGCGCGGCCTACTTCAACACCCGGAACTCGATCCGCCGGTTCTTCGCACGCCCCGCATTGCTGCTGTTGCTGTCCAGCGGCTCATCGGGCCCCGCGCCGCGCGTCTCCATCCGCGACGCCTCGATCCCGTGCTCGACCAGGTACCGCTTCACCGCCTCGGCCCGGCGCTGTGACAGATCCATGTTGTGCTCGCGGTTCCCCGTCGAGTCGGTATGGCCGCTGATCTCCACGCGCACCGACGGGTGCTTCTGCAGGGCCGCGACCGCGCGATCGAGGATGTCGATCGAGGTCTTGCCGAGCGTGTCCTCGTTGGTGGGGAAGAACACGCCCTCGAGGACCTCGAGTCCGGCGAAGTCGGTGGGCACCTCGTCGGGGCAGCCGTCGGTGTCCTCGAAGCCGTTCTTGGTCTCGGCGACGTCGGGGCACGCGTCGTTCGTGCCGAGGATGCCGTCCTTGTCGGGGTCGGGATCGGGGCAGCCGTCCGGGGCGATGCCGGGGACGTCGACGCACGCATCGACGTCGTCGGTGAAGCCGTCGCCGTCGCGATCGCCCGGCGGCGGGCAGCCGGAGGGCTTGTCGCCGGGGACATCGATGCACTGATCGTCGGTGTCGAGCACTCCGTCGCCGTCGCGATCGGCGGGCGGTGGCGGGGGCTCGATGGGCGTCGGGATCGGATCTCGATCCCGCTTGCGACCGAGCGTCACCGAGAGGCCGAGCAGCGCCTCGATCGTGTTCGTCGCGCCCTCGTCGACGCCGCGGCGCGCGGTGATCACATCGCGCAGATCCAACCGCAGCATCAGGGAGCGGTTGATGTAGAACTTCGCGCCCAGGCCCACGTGGAGGCTCGCGTCGACGTCGCTGCCGACCGCTGCGCGCGGGCTCGAGACGCCGAGCGCACCGGCGCCGACGACCACGAACGGGGTCACGCTCCACAGGCCGAGCTGGCCGACGAGGTGACCGCGGGCGGTCCACATCGTCGCGCGCTCGCCCCCGGCCTTCGTCGGCATCGCGCCGCCCTCGACCTCGATCCCGAAGTAGCGGATCGGGAAGTAGCCGACGCGCCCGCCGAGATCCGGTGCGACCTTGCCGAGCGGCCGGAACCCCTGGCGCGGCAGGTCGACCGACGCCTCGAACAGCTCGAGATCGCGGGCGGGGATGATGATGCCGCCATAGACGCCGAGCTCGACGACGTTGCGCTCGGGGGCCCAGCGGTGGATCCACTTGCGGTCCCGCCGTCGCGACAGGCCGTTGCGGCCCGCAGGCGTGGCGATCGCGGGGCCATCCACGGTCGCGTCCGCGTCCATGGTCGCGCCTGCGTCCGCCGTCGCGCCTGCGTCCGCCGTCGCGCCCGGCTCCGCCGTCGCGCCGGGCTCGGCCGCGGGCGTGGGGGCCGGGGCGACGAGGGCGAGCAATGACAAGACCGCGAGCATGGCGTCGGACTAGCCTGCCATGCTCGGTCCGAGCGGCCAAAGAAATGGCCGCAACGTCGGGGGACTGACTACAGCGCCGCCGCAGCGCGCTCGGCAATCACCCCGCCGACCTCGCTGCACTTGGCCGCCTTGGCCTCGCCCACGATGTCGTAGGTCAGCGGGGCGCCGGCGTCGAGCGTGGCGACGACGGCCGCCTCGATCGCGACCGCGGCCTTGATCAGGCGCTCGTCCGCCTTGCGGCGGCCGAGCCAGTCGAGGCCCTCCTTCGCGGCGAGGATCATCGCGATCGGGTTCACCTTGTCCTTGCCGGCGTGCTTGGGCGCGCTGCCGTGGATCGGCTCGAACATGCCGTGCTCGCGGCCCACGTTCGCGCCGACGGCCATGCCCATGCCGCCCTGCAGCACCGAGGCGAGGTCCGTGACGATGTCGCCGAACATGTTGGTCGTGACGAGCACGTCGTAGTACTCGGGCTGGCCGAGCAACCACTGCGTGAACGCGTCGACGATCGCGGTCTCCTTCTCGATCTCGGGGTACTCCTTGCCGATCTCGAAGAAGACGTCGCGGAAGAACTGGCAGCCGTGCAGGACGTTGTCCTTGACGATGGCGGTCACGCGCTTCTTGCCGTCCTTGGGCGCGCCGTGGGGGCGGGCGCGGCACAGCTCGAACGCGTGGCGGATGATCTGCTCGCTGGCGCGGCGCGTGATCACGCGGGTGTCGATCGCGACGTCGGTCTTGCCGCCGGGCGCCAGCTTGCCGCCGGTCTGGCTGTACATGCCCTCGGTGTTCTCGCGGAGGAACACCATGTCGACCTTGCCCGCTTCCCACACCTGCTTGTGCGCGCCGTGGATGCGGTGGCGGACGCCGTTGTAGAGCTTCACCGGCCGCACGTTCGCGTACAGGTTGAGCTTGATGCGGTTGCCGATGACGGGCGAGTAGCCGGCCATCTTGCCGTTCGCCATCAACACCGGGCCGCCGGAGCCCTTGGGGTCGGGCCAGCCGACGGCGCCCAGGAGGATCAGATCGGCCGCGGCACACTTCTCTTCGCTGCCCTCGGGCCAGTCGCGCGAGCCGTGCTCGAGGTAGTACTCACCACCGCAGCGGATCTCCTCGACGGCCCACTCGATCCCGAGCTTGCGCGACACCGCGTGCACGACACGCATGCCCTCGCGCATCACCTCTGGACCCGTGCCATCACCCGGGAGACTGACGAGCTTGTACGCCATGGGTGATGGTGTACCGCGGCCGCGGTGCGCGTCGCTCGCGAGCGGGAGTGAGGAACCTTGCGTGGCAGGGGCGCCGGCCGCCGCGCCCGCGGGACCTCGCGAGGGTCGCTCGCGCGGCGCCGGGTCGACTATGCTCGGCGCACATGGTGATGCCGAGCTCGATCGCGGTGTTCTGTGGCTCGAGCGCCGGGGCCCGCCCCGCATACACGCAGGCTGCGATCGCGCTCGGCCGCGCGATGGGCGAACGCGGCGTCACGCTGGTCTACGGCGGCGCATCGATCGGCCTCATGGGTGCCGTCGCCGACGCGGCCCTCGCCGCGGGCGGTCGCGTCATCGGGGTGATCCCCGAGGCGCTGAAGTCCAAGGAGATCGAGCACCGCGGCCTCACCGAGCTGCACGTCGTCGCGTCGATGCACGCGCGCAAGGAGCTGATGGCCGCGCGCGCCGAGGCGTTCGTGGCGCTGCCCGGCGGCCTCGGCACCCTCGAGGAGCTCTTCGAGGTGTGGACGTGGGCCATGCTCGGCTACCACCCCAAGCCGTGCAGCCTGCTCGACGTCGACGGCTACTACGGTCGGCTCGGTGCGTTCCTCGATCACGCGGTGGCCGAGGGGTTCGTGCGCCCCGAGTACCGCGAGATGCTCGTGGTCCGCGACGAGCCGCTCGCACTGCTCGAAGCGCTCGGGGCCTACGCGCCGCCGCGGGTCACCAAGTGGCTCGACGCCGACGCGCGGTGAGTGCCAACCCGAAGCCAAGCCCGAGGGGCCGCCGTCACTCCCACAGCGCCGTGAGCTCGTCGTGGTGCGCCGCGGCGTCGTTGTAGCCGAGGTCGATGAGTTCGGCGACGTAGGTGGGCTCGAACAGCACGTAGCTGGCGAGATCGCTCTCCGACACCTCGTCGGCGGCCGAGACGACGCGGCGCAGCCAGCGGGCCATGACGCCCTTGTGGTTCTTCAGCATGGTGCGGCGGATGCTGTCGAACGCGACCTCGCCGAGGTCCTTGCTGGGGCGGATCAACACGACGTGGATCTCGGTGTAGGGCCGCGAGTTCCGGCCCGACATCGCGTCGGCCATCGTCTGCGCGAACTCGGGGCCGTACGCGGCCGTGCCGGCGCGGACGAACTCGTTGGTGCGATGGATCCGCGCCAGATCGGCCTCGAGCTTGTCGAGCATCAGTGCGTTGAGCATCTTGCCGAGCATGAACATCGCGTTGGGATAGATGACCTTCTTGCGCGCGATCTCGACGCGCACCCCGGTGTCCTCGGGGTCGTGCCGCAGGCCGACGACCAGCAGGCGCTCGGCGCCCAGGTGCATCGCCGGGCGGATCGGCGTGTTCTGGCGCAGGCTGCCGTCGACGAACAGCTCGCCGCCGACGCGCACCGCGGGGAACAACACGGGGATCGCCGCCGAGGCCAGGGTGTGCGCGGGCGTGATCGTCGTCGGCACCACGACCTGGCCGGGGACCTTGGGCCACTGCGTGATGGTGCCGTCGCGCGTCTGCACGAACACCGTGGTGATGCCGGTCGACAGCTCGGTCGCGCTGCACGCAAACGCGTGCAAGACCCCGCTGCGCAGGTTCGCGTCGATGCCCGCCCACGGGATGTGCGAGCGGACCATCTCCTCGATCATCATCGGATCGACGAGGCCCCCGAGCGTGTGGCCGTGATCCTCCGTCGGCAGGTTGCGCCCGAGCAGCACCTGCGGGAGGTTGCGGAACTGTCGCCAGCCGAAGCGGTAGATCTTGTCGAGGTCCAGCTCGCTCCACACCCGCGCGAGCATGCGGCCCTGGGCGCGGGGACGATCGGCGGTGGCCGCGAGGTAGGACCCGTTGACCGCGCCGACGCTGCTGCCGGTGATCACCTGGAACGGCAGCGCCTTCTTCAGACGCTCGCGGACGTAGCGGATGACGCCGACCTCGTACGCGCCGCGGGCACCGCCGCCCGAGAGCACGAGGCCGACGCGCGGCCCTGCGTATGGTTGCTCTGCCAAGCCGGGATCCGCGTCAGAAGCCGATGTCGTAGCAGTCGCAGCCGGTCTCGCAGCTCGCCGGGGGCACCGGGTTGCCCGGGCTCAGCGAGATGTCCTTGCCACCCGGCACGCGGTCGTCGTTCGCGGGGTACTGCTCGATCTTCTCTTTGATGAGGTCGATGTTGTCGAAGTCGGCGGAGATGGCCGCGGCGTCGGCGTTGCTGAGGAACGGGATCTCGAAGCCCATCGTGCCGTTGACCGGGCCGGAGTCGATGGTCGTGCCGATCGACAGGCTCACCGAGGGCCCCGTGCTGCACAGCGCGCGATCGAAGGCCCCGAATGCGTCGGCGGGACAGCCCTCGGGGATCGACGACGCCTCGATGTAGAGGATGGCCCACGCCTCGCAGCGCGAGCCGAGGCACTCGTAGTAGTGCTTGTGCTTGAACGCGCCCTGATCGAGGCAGGGGTGGAAGCAGGGGTTCAGGGTGACCGGCACGTCCTCGCCCGACTTCACGTCGTGGGCCATGCACACCTGGCCGCGGTGGAACGGGACGACCTTGTTGGTGAAGTTCGCCGGGGCAGGGTTCTCGGTCGAGGTCTCGTCGACGGTCTTGGGGATGCAGACGTTGTTGGCGACGTCGCAGACCTCGGCGCGGCCCTGGCAGTCGATGTCCATCGAGCAACCCGAGTCGTCGACGCTCGGGGCGCAGCCGAGCGCCGGGGCGAGCACCGCGGCGAGCAGCCCCGATGCGGCGCCGACGAGGACGAGGCGTGCTGGGGCGCTACGGTTGGTGATCTCGACCTGTCGTGGCGGGCTTCGTCGCATGGTCAGGCTCCTCGGGAGATCGCGCCGACGTCACCCCGATCGGGCGTCGGCACGGTCTCGCAGTGTACCGGATCCGCGAGCGGCGATGGGCGCGGCGGCGCGACCTGCCAGATGTAGGCCTCGAGCCCGACGGGGGCCACGGCGCGGGCGGGCGCTTTTTCGGTTCAGGGCTCGCGCGCGAGCCGAGCGTCGAGCCTCGCCGCGATGGCGTCGGCCTCGGGTGCGTCGGTCTGTGGGGCCGATTGGCCGGCGCGCTGGCGCAGCCGATCGATCATCGCCGCCACGGCGCCGCCGAACCGCGCGCATCGATCACACCCCGCGAGGTGGACCTGGACCGCGCTCGCCCGCGCGGGGTCGAGGCTCCCATCGAGCGCGTCGCCGAGCACGGCGAGCACGTCGGAGCAGCGCAGCCCGCCGATGATGATCTCACCCTCCACGTCGCACCTCCTCGCGTAGATTCGCCGCGAGCTCGAGCCGCGCGCGATGCAGTCGACTCTTGAACGCCGGCAGGGCGACCTCGGCGATTGCGGCGGCGTCGACGTAGCCGAGGCCCTGGAGATCGACCAGGGCCACCGCCTCGCGGGCCTCGTCACCCAGGCGCAGCAGCGCGGCCTCGAGCACGGCGCGTTGCTCGGCCGCGGCGACGATCGCCTCGGGATCGACGCTGCCCCAGCCGGCGCGCTCGCCGAGCGCCGACAACGGGTCGGTGTCGGCGGGCTCGCCAGCGCGACGCCGCTGCCCCCGCGCGAGGGCGCGGCGGGCGATGGTGAGCAGCCACGGTCGCACCGCGACGCCGCGGAGATCGCCCGCGTGCCGCCACGCAGCGACGAAGGCGTCCTGCAGCGCGTCCTCGGCCGCCTCCGGGCTCGCGCTGGCCCAGCGCAGGAACCCGAGCACCGCCGGCCGGTGACGTCGCACGATGTCCGAGAACGCGTCGCGGTCGCCCGCAGCCGCCCTCGCCATCAGTGCTGCGTCGCGGTCGTGTTCTTCTTCGTCGGGCACGTGGACAGGCCGAAGAGCGTATAGAGCGGGCAGCTGCCCAGCAATCCGGTCGCCAGGGGAATGAGCCCGAGCCAGCCCCACGGGGTCTGCGGACCGACGAAGGCGATGGCGAGCAGGCCGAGGCCCAGGGCGACACGGGCACCGCGATCGATGCCGTTCTCGTTGTGGGGGAGCAGGTTCATGGTCGGTGTCCTCGATCGGGAAGAGCCACATCGCGACGCCGGAGATTCCGCGAAGTCGCGCAACGACGGGCGCGTGCGCGTGTGGGTCCGCGCACGGACTGCGCGAGTCCTCTGCCAGTCGCTCGATTCGCGGAAGAACCGGGGCGTGGCCGCCGTTCCACCTGAGGAGTTCGCGTCCATGGGTGGAAGTGCAATGGCGGCCGCGCTCGCGGCCCAGGAGGCGTCGCGACGGCAGCGGCGGCTCGACCAGGAGATCGATCGCCGTCGTGATCGTCGCCGCGCGCAGCGGATGTTGACCCAGGCCGATCACGCCGAGCACGTCGGCCAGGAGCCCGAGCGCCACGCGTTCCCGTGCGCGGCGATGTGCCTGCACTGCGGGTTCCTGGCGATCCCGACGCCGAGTCGCGGCGATCCGATGCGCACCGACGCGCGGGCGCTCGCGACTCCGGCGCGTCCGTGCGACTGCTGCGGTCGGCGGGTGTGGGCGGACCTCGCGGTGCCGAGCACGGCCGAGGCGCTGAGGGAGTTCGAGCGCCGCGAGATCGAGCTGCGTTCCGGTATCGCGCTCGCCACCGCGGGCATGGTCGCCAGTGCGGCGGTCGGTGTGCTCGCGGTGCTCGGCGTGCTGGTGGCGAGCCTCGACATCATCAACATGGCGGCCATCCTCGCGATCGCCGGCGGCTTCGTGATGTTCACCGGCCGTCGCGTGATCGCGGGCCTGACCACGCCGCGGCGGCGGGCCAACCGCTGGCGCGCGCCCACACGCGTCTCGCGACCGACGGACGCGTTGGGCAGCGGAACGGTCCGCGGCGCACGGACGCTGCGCTCGCCCATCCGCGGTCTCGAGGTCGTCGGCTGGCGCGTCGAGGTCCGCTACCCGGGCGATCACGGGGACGCGTTCGCCCTGGTCGAGCAAGACTGCGTCCCGCTCTGCGTCGCGGGTGTGGCGATCGAGGGCCAGCCGACGATCGCCACCGCCGCCGCGACGGCGCGGGTCGATCGACCCGAGATCCGGCAGTACCTGGTGTCGCGCGGGCTCGATCCCGACGACGTCCTCGAGATCCGCGAGCGCGTCGTGCGAGACGGCGCCTCGGTCGCCGTGCTGGCCGATCGTCGGGCCGGCTGCGCGGTGCTCGTCGATGCCTGACGCCTCGATCCTCGGCTGCGTCGGCGGACGTGCCCTGCTACGCTGGAGATCGTGCGTGTCTCGGGGATCGTGCTGCGCTCGCGGTGGCTGTTCGTGCGCGAGCGGGGCAAGCAGGCCGAGGCGCAGGTGCTCGCCGCGCTGCCCGAGGAACTCCGCGAGATCCTGCCGGCGGCCCTCGAGACCCGCTGGTACCCCTTCGAGTTCCTCACCATCGCCACCGAGACGATCGACCGCGTCCTCGGCACCGGCGACCTCGCGCTCGCCTACGAGATGGGTCGGTTCAACTGCGATCGCAGCCTGACCACCGTGGTGCGGCTGGTGTTCAAGTTCGGCAACGTCGGTTGGCTGCTCGATCGCGCCGCCAAGGCGTGGGACACCCAGTACGACGAGGGCGACATGCGGGTCGTCCACAAGGTCGTGGGCGAGGAGGTCGTGCTCGAGCTGCACGGCCACCCGTCGCCGTCGCGGGCGCAGTGCCTCGGCATCAAGGGGTGGATGGTCCGCGCCGCCGAGGTCTCGGGCGAGGACCGCTTCACCTGCGACGAGCTGTGCCGCGCCGCCGGCGACGCGGTGTGCCGCTGGACGTTCCGCTGGCGCTGAAGCGGGCTCGGGACGCCGACGCGTGCCGGCCGCGGCGCCCACGGGCTACCATCCGCGACGATGGCCACTGCCCCCTGCATGTCCCCCCGCGCGCCGATCTCGACCTGGGCCCTCGCGCTCGCGCTGGCGGGCTGCGGCGACGGCGGGGCCGGCGACGGTGGGGATGCGACCACGGACGACGACGGCGACGCGAGCGGCTCGGCCACGGAGGTCGGCGATGCATCGACGGATCCGGCCGACTCCACCGGTGCGGTGTCGACCGATGGCGGCACCACCGGCGATGGCCCGGTGCCCGCGGGCCTGCCGTGCGACGCGCCCTTCGACTACCAGGGCCACGCCGGCTGTCAGGCGATCGTCGAGGGCCTCGAGGTGAAGTTCTTCCCGCCGCCCGCAGGCGAGCGCGTCGATCGGCTCGCGATCTATCTCCACGGCGACGGCGCGGCCGACTACATGGAGAACTGGGCGTTCTCCCCCGACATCTTCGCGTGGACCGAGGCGCGCAACACGATGATCATCGGCGTGCTCTCGCCCGCGTTCTACGAGGACGGCACGGTGGCCTTCGGCGCTGCGCAGCCCGAGCACGCCGATCAGGTCGCCGTCACCATCGAGGCGTTCCTCGCCGCGTACGAGCCCGAGCACGCCGATCAGAGCCTGTACTGGGGCGTCTCGGGCGGCTCGTGGTTCTTCGCCAGCTCGTTCATCGCCCACGTCGGTCACCGCGTCCCCGGGGTCTTCGCCGCGAGCTGCGGCGGCTCGGGCGTCTCGTTCGGATGGGCCTGGGATCCGATGACCGACGCCGCGACGCGCGACGCGATCCCGATCTACTTCAACTACGGCACCGAGGACTTCCTCGCGCCCAACATCATCGACAGCATCGCCGAGTTCGAGGGCATGGGCTTCGCGGTCGACTCGCTGGTGCACCAGGGCGCGATGCACTGCGATCACCCGATCTCGGAGCCGACCCTCGAGTTCTGGTCGCGCTACGTGCCCTAGCGGCGTGCCATCGATGACCGTCGAGACCACAGTGTTCGCCGATGCGAACGAGGCGGCGATCGCCGCGTTCAGCGGCATCCCGGCGTTCCGCGGGCGTGTGCATCGCTTCGCGCCCGGGACGCCGCATGTCGCGACGCCGCCGCACGGTCTGCTCGCCGTGCGCGACGTCGAGGGCGTGTGCCTCGATCTCGTCGACAGCTTCGGCGCCGAGCGGAACCCCGGTGAGACCGACCTCGCCGACGGTCGCGACGCCGTCCTGCCCCGCGGCGTGGTCGGTGCCGACGACCGCGGGCCGGTCGACGCCTGTGGTTTCGACGCGCGGCTCTACCCGGCGCCGAGGCGCGCGGCGCTCGCGGCCCTGCGCCGGATCGCCGACCAGTCGGGCGCGCGCGTGTGGCTGTCGTGCATCCACGAGCGCGGCGACGATCCGTACGACGCATGGGCCTGGTTGTTCGAGCCCGCGCGCCCGAGCGCGCCTGCGCGCGAGCACGTGTTCGCCTACGGGGGCGACGCCGGTCAGATCCTCTGGCAGCGCGATCTGATCGGCCCGTCGCCGTGGCGCGTGCTCGACGGCGATCCGTCGGGCTCGCCGATCGCTCGGCTGTTCGGGGTGCTCGGCGTCGACCCGACGCGCGGCGTGGTCGCGGGCGAGGCGCTCGAGAGCGGGCTTTTCCGCCGCTATCGGCTGTGAGCGTGTGCCTCGCCCATCGGGCAGGTCGCGTCACGGTTGCGATGCATCGTCGGGCCTCCTAGTCTGGCGCGCGATGGCTGCCGCCGACGCCCCGCCCACGTTGTTTGCTTGGGCCGGTGGCGCGCCGGCGCTCGAGCGTCTGTTCACCCGCTTCTACGAGCGCGTGCCGGACGACGAGCTCCTCGCGCCGGTGTTCTCCCGCATGGATCCTGCCCACGCCGCCCATGTCGCCGCGTTCGTGGCCGAGGTCTTCGGCGGCCCACCGCGCTACAGCGATGAGCACGGTGGGCACCCACACATGATCCGCAAGCACCTCGCCCGCGCGCTCGACGAGACCAAGCGCCGGCGGTGGATCGCGCTGCTACTCGATGTCGCTGACGAGGTCGGGCTGCCCGACGATCCCGAGTTCCGCTCGGCCTTCGTCGCCTACCTCGAGTGGGGCTCGCGGCTGGCGGTGATCAACTCGCAGCCCGGGGCCGAGGCCGTCGAGGATGCACCGATGCCGCATTGGGCCTGGGGCGTGCCGGGCGGCCCGTTCCGCGGCTAGTCCCCGCGTCACGGCGCAGGGGCATACGCCCCGTAGCTCGCGACCGCGGGGTTCGTGGTTTGGAAGTCGACTGCGGCCGCGTCGACGAACCCCGGATCCCGCGCCCGATCGTGCTCCGCCCCGCACTCGCAGGACGCGGTCGCTACGTACGAATCTTCAAGCCTGAGGAAACCGCTCACGCAGCGGCTCCTGCGGGGACCAACATAGGACGCCCGCGGCCGGGTGGACGCATGGCTTTCATCGAAGGCGTCGCGCTACCCGGCAAGGTCGCCGCCGATGGCCCCGTCGAAGACTGAGCGACGCGCGCCTCCGTCGGGCCGGGGTCCGGTCCTGTCTGCCCCTGTCCTCGCGCGACGTGTCACGCTCGACGTGAACGCGCGTTCGACAGCGCCGAAAGACGCGCTAGAACCTGCGAGTTGCCGTCTTGCTGCCGCCACCACGCTTCGGATCGCCTGATGGCGGAGTGAAGGGCCTCGGCCGAGCCCCTCATCGCCTCGCGCAAATTGAGATCCGGGTTCAGGGCGTCCAGCCACGTCGCAGCGAAGCGGCGTGCTTCGTCGCCTCGCTGGGTGTCACGAAGGAGCGCGAAGAGTCGAGGCGGCGTAGCGGCATCGCAGACGATGGTGACCTCGGCTTCCTCGGAACGAGCCGGAGGATCCCACAGCTCATCGACGATCCGCATGAAGTGTCGGCCCGGAGGCAGCAACTCCGGCCACTTCTCCCCCACGTCGAGCTCGAACTCGAAGCGGCCGCCGGGAGGAAGGTCGATGTCGTTCGCCGGCTCCACGACGACTCGCGAACCATGCTGGGTCCGTACACGCGTGAGGCGACCGAGGCGTACCTCGTGCGGTTCGCCTTCTTCGCCACGGATCTGCAGCCGCGTCTCCCATCGTTTGGCAGGTTCTCGGAAGTGCATCTCGCGATTGCTTGCGTTGGTGTACTGCACTGCGACCATCAGTGAGGTTGCCATCCCCACGCGGCCCGTCGATGTCCTGAGTGAAATATGTGGAGCAGCGTTTCCGACGTCCATGAGCCCTCCAGCGAGACGAAGAATCGCCCCGCAAGTCGTTTAGGTGTAGCCCTTCAGAAGCTGCCGTTCCCGCGCCGTGAAGGCAGCGACCGAGCCTACCGTGTCCATCAGCCCGGCGGCCGCGCTATGGTCGCCTCCACCAAACTGAGCACGGGGGAATTGGTTCTTGGTCTCGTGCCCGGCCTCGTGCGCGATGGCAACTCGAGTGCGCGCCGCAGACATTCCGGCCATGACATACGCGCGCCCGCCCACAGACACGCCCTGACCCAGCACCCATCGCCGATCGGGGTGCAGCGTGCTGCCCTCGACGGTGATCGTGAGCCACGGGAACGCCGTCCATTCGGACGTCGTTCCGTCGGCGGCCGGGGCGTCGACGGAGTATTTGGGGTGCTCGAACTCGACGGCGACCATCGCGTTGGCCGGCACAGCCGCGTCCGGTGCCCAGCTCGTGATGCCAGCGTTGTACTGCGCAATGATGCGGTCCTTCCAGGCGTTCGCCTTCACCTGGATCGCAGCCCGAGCCGCGGTTCGAGCGGGACCCGCTGGACCATTGGCGGCCGTCGTCTGGGCCGCCGTGGGCGTCTCCGCAGGGAGCTTGGTCTGGTGGGTCGCCCAGCTCAGCATCGACGATGACGCACGATCCCATAGGCCGATGTAGCGAACCGACTTCGCTGCCGGAATGACGGTGACAGCGCCGAGGTGATATTCCACGAACGTGTTGTTCGCCGCCGGGGCCGGATTGTAGAACCCGCCCATGATCGCA
>LNFM01008930.1_pt1 | contig 32149 bp, 34 predicted proteins | sample 596031 | NCBI WGS metagenome assembly LNFM01 (sample SAMN04254537, study PRJNA301005) | activated carbon metagenome | isolation source: dual media filters at the Ann Arbor, Michigan drinking water treatment plant | place: USA: Ann Arbor | reverse complement strand
GCCGGCCTCGTCCATCGAGAACAGCGTGTCGTAGATCATGTAGCCGTGGTTGCGGACGATATAGGCCGTGGTCCAGATCGGATCGACGATCTTCACATCCGAATGCATCACGATCTTCAGGGTCTGCGCCTGCGCCAGCGACGTGCCGGCGATGATCGCGCAGACGGCCACCAAAGTCTTCAAACGCCCTGCCATGGTGCTCTCCCTCTGACTGTCGTGCGCGTTCGGCGCATCGCGATCTATGCAGGCCCTGTGCCACCGGGCGGCGCATGCTCGCCCGGCATCTTCACGCGGTCAACCGCGCCAGCAGCCCGGCCATCAGGCGCGTCCGCTGCAGCAGGCTGCCCACCTCGATATGCTCCTCCAGCGTGTGATAGCCGCCTCCCAGCAGACCGAGCCCGTCGAGCGAGGCCAGGCCCTCGGCCCCGGTGAAATTGGCGTCCGAACCGCCGCCGGCCGAGTCGTGCTCGAGGCTCCAGCCCAGCTCCTGCGCCACCTCGCGGGCAAGCCCGAACAGCTTCAGCGTCGCCTCGCTGGGCTCCCAGACCGGGCGGGTGACGCCGCGCGTGACCGTGAAGCGCGTGCCGTCGGCATTCTGGACGCCGAGCGCCAGCATCCGCTCCACGCCGCGGTCGAGATCCGCCTGCCGCTTCGCCATGCTGAGCGCCTCCGCCCGGCAGGTCGTCGGCACGCAATTGACCCATTGCCCGCCCTGGATCACGCCGACGCTGAAGGTGCAGTCGTCATCCGTCATCGCCTCGATCGCGAGCAGTTGCTGCGCCATCATGCTGATCGCGGAGCGGCCGTTCTTCAGCTGCGATCCGGCATGGCTCGGCCGCCCCTCGGCGAGCAGGTTGAAGCGTGCGATCGCGTAGCGCCCGGTGACGACGCCATTGCCCGGCCGCCCCGGCTCGGGAACCAGGATGAAGCGGTGCCGGCGCGCCTGCTCGAGGATCAGCTCGCGCGTGCCGGGGCTGCCGATCTCCTCGTCGCTGGTGAAGAGCACGCTGACCGGCAGCGGCGTCTCGATCCCCGCCTTGGCAAGCGCGATGATCGCCTGCAACCCGGCATAGGCGCCGCCCTTCATGTCGAGGATGCCCGGCCCGTAGCAGCGCCAGCCGTCGCGCCGGAAGGGCAGCGTCTTCAGCGTGCCGACCGGATGCACCGTGTCGAGATGCGACATCATCAGGATGCCGGGCTCGCCCTGCCGCGGATGCGGAAAGTCGCCGCGCACGCAGTCGCCAAGCCCGGGTGGGCCGGGAAAGCGCGTGACGATGGCGCCGGCCGCGACAAGCTCGCTGGCCGCGAAATCCATCATCCGGTTCACGGCCGCGACGTCGAAGGTCGGGCTCTCGCATTCGATCCAGGGCCGCAGGCCCGCGAGCAGGCTGTCGAGATCGAGGGGCAGATCGGCGGGGTTCATGCGGGGCGCCTTCAGGCTTTGCTGCGCGTTTCGACGAGACGCGCCAGCAGGCTCGCCCCGATCGGCAGGATGCCGTCATCAAGCACGAAGGCCGGGTTGTGGACCGGCACGCTGCCGGCATGGCCGACCCAGGCATAGGCGCCCGGCACGACGCGCAGCATGTCGGCGAAATCCTCGCTGCCCATCACCGGCTTCGGCTCGGTCAGGACATTGCCCGCCCCAACGATCTCGGTGGCGACAGCCGCCGTCGCGATCGCTTGCTCGGGATGGTTTACCAGCACGTCGAAGATCCCGCGGATGTCGATGTCGATCTGCACGCCGAAGGTCAGCGCCATGCCGGCGCAGATCTCGCGCATGCGCTCGCGGATCAGCTTGGCGATCTCGGGCGAGAAGGTTCGCACAGTGCCGGCCAGCACCGCCTCCTCCGGTATCACGTTATAGGCCGAGCCGGCATGGATCTGCGTGATCGACAGCACCGCCGCCTCGCGCGGATCAGCGTTGCGGCTGACGATCGTCTGCAGCGCCGCCGCCAGCGAGATCGCGACGATGACCGGGTCGCGCCCGACATGGGGCATGGCGCCATGGCTGCCCTTGCCCGTGATCTTGATGTCGAAGAAATCCGCCCCCGCCATCGCCGGACCGGGGAAGACCGCGATCTGGCCGGGGTCGAGATTGGGCGCGTTGTGGATGCCGTAGATCTCGTCGCAGGGGAAGCGCTCGAACAGGTTGTCGGCGAGCATGGCGCGCGCCCCGCCGAGCCCCTCCTCCGCCGGCTGGAACACGAAGATGGCGGTGCCCGCAAAACCGCGATTCTCGGCGAGATAGCGCGCCGCCCCCAGCAGCATCGTGGTGTGGCCGTCATGGCCGCAGGCATGCATCCGGCCGGGAATGGTCGAGCGCCAGGGCAGGTTGGTGATCTCGTCCATCGGCAGGGCGTCCATGTCGGCGCGCAGGCCGATGCGCCGGCCCGGCCCGCCTGTTCCCTGCAGGACGCCGACCACGCCGGTGCCGCCGATGCCGCGATGCACCTCGATGCCCCAGGCGGCCAGCTTCTCGGCGACGATGCCCGACGTCCGGACCTCCTCGAAGCCGATCTCGGGATGGGCGTGGAGATCGCGGCGAATGGCGACGAGCTCGTCCGTGAAGGCCTCGATCGCGGTCAGGGCAGGCATGGCAAGCAACTCCGGGAGGGTTGGGGGGCGATCAGCCGAAGACAGGGCCGAGCGGCGCGGTGCGCAGGCCCGGGCGCAGATGCTTCCAGGGCAGAACGGAGGGATCGACCGGCATCGGGCCGGGCGCGGCGCAGACCAGGATGGAATGCGCGATCGGCTCGAAATCGGCCCGGAAATGCACGGAGCTCTTGTTGACGAGGATCGCCTGCTCGGTCGGCTCGATGCCGACCTGGCGGTACATCGCCTGGTCCGCCATCTGTGCCTTGCGCGAGGCGACGACGATGCGGACGCCGTCGATCCGCAGCGCCGCGCAGGGTCCGAGATTCATCCGCGATCCTCCGAAGAACGGGCCGGGCGCCACGAAGCGCCCGTCCGACAACTGCTCGACGACGAACTCGCCGTCGAGCGGGACATCGCCGGGAATGCCGGACTTGGCGCCGAGCGCAGCCTTGATCGTCGCACCGACGCCCGCCTCATGCGCCTGGCGCGCCACCTCGGGATCGACGATCAGCCCGATCGCGGCCCGCTGCGCGCCGTTGCGGACGAGCGCGCGCGCCATCCCCATCGTGTCCGAATCGCCGCCCGCGCCCGGATTGTCCTGCGTGTCGGAGATGACGATCGGCTTGGTTGCCCCTTGCGCCAGCGCCATCGCAGCCAGCACGCCCTCATCCGGCGCGAAGACCTTGCCGTTGAAGGCCGCCTCGCTCGCCAGCACGCGCGCCGTCACGGCGTCGGCCGCCCGGTCGGCGTCTCCTTGCGTCGCGCCATAGGCGACGATGGTCGGCCCGCAATCGGCGAAATCGGCGGCCGGGAAGCCGGGCAGGAAGGAGAGCGTCGGCACGCTCTCGCACTCCAGCGCCGCGAGCTCGGCATAGATCGTCGCGCACGGCTCCATCGCGGTGGCCTGCCAGGCGATCGGGATGAGGTAGGGGATCTGCCGGAAGGCCTTCGCGTCACGCTTCGCCGTGCCGATCAGCCGCGCGAGATAGGTCGTCGCGCGGCTGCCCGTCAGCGCCATGTCGACATGGGGGTAGGTGCGGTAGGCGACGAGCGCATCGGCGCTGTCGACCATCAGCTGCGTGACATTGCCGTGCAGGTCGAGGCTGGCGACGAGCGGCACGTCCGGGCCGATGGCGGCCCGGACCCGCCGCAGCGTCTCGCCCTCCCCGTCCGGGAAGCCCTCCGCCACCATGGCGCCGTGCAGGTCGAGATAGACCCCGTCGAGCGGCAGCGCCGCCGCGATGCGTTCAACCAGTTCGCCCAGCAGCGTTTCGAAGGCCTCCGCCGTGACATGGGCGGAGGGGCTGGCGGCGCACCACAAGGTTGGCACCATCTGCCAGCCCAGCCCGCGCGCCGTCTCGACGAAGCCCGACGCGCCGACATTGACGTTGCGCACCGCCTCGTACACGGCCTCGCCCCGCGCCAGCGACGGCCAGCCGCCGCCCTGGACGAAGGCGTCGAGGCCCGCCTTGCTCGGTGCGAAGGTGTTGGTCTCGTGCAGGAACCCGCCGAAGGCGATGCGTGGCGACATGGGCGGGGGACTCCGGAGCGCAGGCGAGACGGGGCGCAGGTCATCACGCCCGACCGATCGCTTCAAGGCCGAAATCGCGTCGGCTGCCTACGGCAGAGGCAGCGCGACCGACTCCCCTGAGGTCACTTCTCGACGAAGGCGCGCTCCACCACATAGGTCGCCGGCGTCGAGCTCGAGCCCTCGACGAAGCCGCGCCCCTCGAGCTGGACCTTCATGTCGGCCAGCATCGCCGGGCTGCCACAAAGCATGACCCGGTCGTTCTCGGCATCGGCGACCGGCAGGCCGAGCGAGGCGAACCAGTCCGGCGAGGCGAAAAGCTCGGTCACGCGCCCGCGGTTGCGGTAGTCCTCGCGGGTCACGGTCGGGTGATAGATCAGCTGGCTGGCGACCATCTCGCCGATCAGCTCGTCGGCCGGCAGCTCCTCGCGGATGAAGGTCTCATAGGCCAGCTCCGACACCAGCCGCACGCCGTGCACGAGCACGACCTTCTCGAAGCGCTCATAGGTCGCAGGGTCGCGGATCAGGCTCATGAAGGGCGCGAGCCCCGTGCCGGTGGAGAGGAAATACAGGTTGCGGCCGGGCACCAGATTATCGTGCAGCAGCGTGCCGGTGGCCTTGCGGCCAATCAGGATCTCGTCGCCGGGCACGATCTTTTGCAGCCGCGAGGTCAGCGGGCCGTTCGGCACCTTGATGCTGAGGAATTCGAGTTCCTCGTCATAGGGCGCGCAGGCCATGCTGTAGGCGCGCAGCAGCGGGCGCCCTTCGACCATCAGGCCGATCATCGCGAACTGGCCGGCCTCGAAGCGGAAGGCGGGATTGCGGGTGGTGCGGAAGCTGAACAGCGTGTCGTTCCAGTGATGGACCGACAAGACCTTCTCGACAAACTGGTTGCTCATGCTCGCGTCTTCCGTGCAGCCCGTTGCGTTCCGCATCGCGGGGCGAGGCCGTCCGGCGGTGCGCGGCCACTCCTCTGCGAAGCCGGCGCGGAAGGCAAGCCGTTCCCTGCCTGCGATGGCGCCATCTTTGCTCAGGGGACTTGCAAAAGGCGCAGCCTGCCGCCCTCGCCCGGCCCCGCGCCCCCCCCGCGTGGGTCGCCCCGGCGCCGAACCTCCGCTATGTCGGATGCGCGCCGCAGGGACAGAGCGAGCGACACCGGAGCGACCATGACCATCCGCGCCCAGCTGATCGAACGCTTCCTCCGCTATGTCGCGGTCGAGAGCCAGAGCGACGCCAAGGGGACGACGCTGCCGACGACGCCCGGCCAGCAGCGCCTGGCTGATGTGCTGGCCGGGGAACTGCGCGCGCTCGGCCTCGCCGACGTCGTCGACGACGACCACGCCACCGTCACGGCGGTGAAGCGCGGCAACCGTCCGGGCGCACCGAGGATCGGCTTCATCGCCCATCTCGACACCGTCGATGCCGGCCTGTCCCCGGTCATCCGGCCGCAGATCCTGCGCTTCGAGGGCGACGATCTCTGCCTCAACCGCGAGCAGGACATCTGGCTGCGGGTCGCTGATCATCCCGAAATCGCGCGCTGGAGCGGCACCGACATCCTGTTCGGCGACGGCACCAGCGTGCTGGGAGCCGACAACAAGGCCGCCATCTCCATCGTCATGACGCTGCTGGCGACGCTCGGCCCGGATGACGCCCATGGCGACATCGCCGTCGCCTTCGTCCCCGACGAGGAGATCGGGCTGCGTGGCGCCAAGGCCCTCGATCTCGCGCGATTCCCCTGCGACTTCGCCTATACGATCGACAGCTGCGAGGTCGGCGAGGTGGTGATCGAGAATTTCAACGCGGCAGCGGGCGAGATCGTCTTCACCGGCGTCAGCGCCCATCCGATGTCGGCCAAGGGCGTGATGGTCAACCCGCTGCTGATGGCCCATGATTTCATCGCGGCCTTCGACCGCGCCGAGACGCCCGAGCATACCGAGGGCCGCGAAGGCTATGTCTGGTTCATCGAGCTGACGGCGCATGCCAGCCAGGCGCATCTCAAGCTCGCCATCCGCGACTTCGACCGGGAGAGCTTTGCGCGCCGCAAGCGCAAGGTTGCCGAAGTCGCGGACGCGATTGCCGCCCGCTATCCGACGGGGCGCGTCTCCTGCAGTGTCTCCGACACCTATGGCAACATCTCCGACAGTCTGGGCGATGATCGTCGCAGCGTCGATCGGCTGCTGGCAGCGATGGCCGAACTGAAGATCGAGCCGAAGCTGATCCCGATGCGCGGCGGCACGGATGGCGCGGCGCTGTCGGCGCGGGGCCTGCTCACGCCGAACTTCTTCACCGGCGCCTACAACTTCCACTCGCGCTTCGAATTCCTGCCGGTTCCCGCCTTCGAGACCGCCTTCGCGGTCGCGCGGGCCCTGTGCAGGGAGCCGGCGGGAACGGAACCTCTCAGCTGAGGCTGAGGCTGCGACCGAACCCGGCCGCCCAGATCTCGCCGAGGGCGGGCTCGTGCGCGAAGCCCGCGACATAGGCGGCGCAGGACGCTTCTGCCGCCATTGCCGCGCCGCGGCGATCGGCCAGCCGCCGCAGCAGGCCGATCTTCAGCGGACAGGAAGAGGCGCCGGCCATGCCCGAGGCCTCGCCGAGGTCGCAGAGGCAGCTCGCGCAGGGCACTGCCGGGACCGTGCGGCCCGGCTTCGGGGACAGTTCGCGGCTGAGGCTCATCGATCGGGTGTCCGGGCGGTTGACGTAGAGACGCCGAGACGAGCCTGCAACGCAAAGCCTCACCGGCGCGTTAACCCGGGTGGCCTGACGGCCACGGAATCGCTCATCGCGAGCCTTCGCCTAATACAACGGCATTTTAACCACGGCCGACGATGCTGCCGGACACCGTGGCCCTCAGGGACGACCCATGCCCACCAAAACCTCCCATCGGGTAATCGATCAGGGATTGCGCGACGAGGTCTACGTATCGCTGGTCCGGTCGCTCTATGCCGACCCGCGCACGCTGATCGTCGGGTCGAGCGGGACGGTTCTGGCCGCCTTCGTCACGGGCTTCATGACGGGTCATCCCGCCTTCTATGGCTGCGCCTTTGTCCTGCTGGCCCTCGCGCTGGTCCGGGCCGCGGACGTCGCGCAGTTCCGGGTCGCCGCCAAGCAGATCCGCGATCCGCGCGAGGCGACGCGCTGGGAAATCCGCTACACCGTCTTCTCCTCGATCTACGTCTTCGTCCTCGGCCTCTGGTCGTTCCTGACCTTCGCGCTGCAGGCCAGCCCGCCGGTCCAGCTCCTCGCCTTCTCGATGACGCTGGCCAACATGATCGGCGTCGCCGGCCGCAACTACGGCAGCCGCATGCTGGTGATGACCCAGTTGAGCTTTGCAGGCGTGCCGCTGCTCGCGGGCCTGACACTCGGTGGCAACAGCCATTACGCGATCGTGGCCTGCGTGCTTGCGCCCTTCCTGCTGAGCTTCAAGACCATCGCCGACAAGCTGCGGGCCACGCTGACCACTGCGGTGGTCTCGGCCAAGCATGAGCGGCTGCTCGCGGCCCGCCTGGAGGCCGCGCTCGACAACATGGCGCATGGCCTGTGCATGTTCGACCAGAACGGCATGCTCTCGCTGGTCAACCGCCGCCTGCCGGCGATCGTCGGGCTGCCGGCCGGTCTGGCGGAACCCGGCCGCCGCATCGGGCGCTTCCTGATCCGCTGCCAGCGCGCCGGGCTGATCGGCAGCACCCAGCTTCGCAGTCTGGTCCTGGCAGCCCGTCTCGCCCTGCGGGATCAAAGCGAGGCACGGCTGACCACGACCCTCGCCAACGGCCGCATCCTTGAACTCACCTTCCGGGCCTCGGGCGCCACCGGCACCGTCGTCGTGATCGAGGACATCACCGAACAGCGCCAGCAGGAGGACACGATCCGCCAGCTCGCGCTCTACGACCCGCTGACCAGCCTGCCCAATCGCAGCCTGCTGAAGGCTCATCTCCAGTCGCTGATCGGCGAAGCCGGCAAGAGTTTCGCGATCCTGTTCATCGACCTCGATCATTTCAAGAAGATCAACGACACGCTGGGCCACCCCTGCGGCGACGCGCTGCTGGTCGAGGTGGCCAGGCGTCTCACGGCCCTGCTCGATGGCGCCTCGCTGATCGCCCGGCTCGGTGGCGACGAGTTCGTGGTCGTGATCCCGGATGTGACCGACCGCGCCAGGCTGGAGGCCATCACGGCGCGGGTCAGCGCCAGCCTGCTCCAGCCCTACGAGATCGAGGGCAATGCGATCGTCAGCAGCGCGAGCATGGGCATCGCCATCAGCCCCGACGATGGCCGCGACCCCGACATCGTCATCCGCAACGCCGATCTCGCCCTCTACGATGCGAAGTCGAGCGGGCGTGCCTGCGCGCGCTTCTACGACAGCAGCATGATCGAGGTGGCGCGCGCGCGCCGCATCGTCGAACTCGACCTGCGCGAAGCCCTGGCCCAGGACCAGTTCGAACTGTTCTACCAGCCCATCGTCGCCATCGGCACGGGGCGGATCACCAGCTGCGAGGCCCTGCTGCGCTGGCGCCACCCCGAACGCGGCATCGTCGCCCCGGGTGACTTCATCGGAATCGCCGAGGAAGTCGGCCTGATCACGCAGATCGGCTGCGTGGTGCTCGACAAGGCCTGTCGCGAGGCCATGCTCTGGCCCGACAGCGTATCGGTGGCGGTCAACATCTCGGCCATCCACTTCCGCGGCGACGCGATCATCGAGGACGTCGCCGGGGCGCTCGGGCGCAGCGGCCTCGATGGGTCGCGCCTCGTCATCGAGCTGACCGAGTCGGCCCTGATGCAGGATGATGCGCAGGCGCTCTCGATCCTGGTGCGGTTGCGGGAGATGGGCGTCCGCATCTCTCTGGACGACTTCGGCACGGGCTATTCCAGCCTGAGCTATCTGCAGTCCTTCCCCCTGCAGAAGATCAAGATCGACCGCTCCTTCGTCTCCGGCCGGCGCGAGACGCAGAAGGACCAGACGCTGCTCGTCGGCATCGCCCGGCTGTGCAAGGAACTCGGTCTGACGGTGGTGGCCGAGGGTGTGGAGACGGCCGAACAGCTCGACAATCTCGCCAAGATGGGGGCGATCGACGAGGTTCAGGGCTATCTCCTCGCCCGTCCGCAGCCGACGCCGCTGGTGAGGGACCTGATCACCGCCTTCGCGGCGCGCTCGCTGACAGCCAAGGTCGAGCGGCTGCCGCTGCGCCGGAGCCTCCGCTGAGATCGACGACAGTCGCGGCGTCGCGCCGGCCGAGCGTCACATCTTCGTCGCAGTGGCGCGAAATCTGATCCGAACGACCTAACGGCAGCCAGAAACTTGGGCAGCCCGCGCCTTGACGCTCCCGTGATCGCAAGACGATGGTTAACTTCAGTTAACCATCACCGGTCACATCATGGTCCAAGCCGTCGCTCACCAGGGGTCGTCCTTGAACGATCGCGTCATGCGGGCGCTCGAGCGGATCGACTATCGCCAGGCCCTGTCGCACGAGGACCGGGAGCGGGTCTTCAACCTGCGCTACCGGGCCTATCTGCGCGAGGGTGCGATCGCCGCCAATGAGGACGAGCGCTTCACCGACCCTGTCGACGACCAGCCCAACTGCCTGATCTTCGGCGTCTATGCCGATGACGAACTGGCAGGCGCGATCCGGCTCAGCATCACCGTCCCCGGCATGCCGCAGATACCGACCGCGCAGGTCTTCCCCGACACCGTGCTGCCCCAGATCGAGGCCGGGCGCGTGCTCGTGGATCCCACGCGCTTCGTCGCCGATGCGCGCTGGTCGCGGGAGCTGCCGGAACTCGCCTATCTCACCCTGCGCCTGCCCTGGCTCGCCATGGAGCAGTTCGAGGCGGACGTGATGCTCGCGGCGGTCCGGCCCGAGCACTACCCGTTCTACCGACGCCTCTGGGGCAACACCGTGGTCAGCCCGCCGCGGCTGTATCCCGGCCTTGCCAAGCCGGTCATGCTGTCGCAGCTCGACTTTCCCAGGGCCGTCTCGCGCATCGAAACGCTCTACCCCTTCTTCCGCGCCCGCGAGGACGAACGCGCGGCGATTTTCGGTCCGGGTCCGCTGACCTGGCTGCCGGCGGCAGCGGCCAACCGGGCTCAGCCGATTCGGACCTGAACGCGGAAAGTCGCTTCCAGTTCCGCGCGCCGACGCGAAGGGCATCTGCAAAAAACGGATTTCCCCCGCTTCCGTCGATGCTCTAGACCTTGAGCGCTTCGAGGCCGCCTGGCACGCGAAGTGCGTGCCTCAGTCGGCGCGACGAGCCTGACGAGCGGATGTTCATGCCCGACCCAGCACCGGTCCCGCCGTTTCTTCAGGCCGAGGGCGAACTCGCAAGTCTGATCCACGCGTTCGACTGGTCTGCGACCAGCCTCGGCCCGATCGCGCGATGGCCCGCGGCGGTGACCTCGATCGTCGGCATGATTCTGCGCTCGCCCCTGCCGATCGTGACGCTCTGGGGCGAGCCCGGCCTCATGATCTACAACGACGCCTATTCCGTTTTCGCCGGCGCGCGACACCCCGCCTTGCTGGGCTCGGAGGTCCGCAAGGGCTGGCCCGAGGTGGCGGATTTCAACGACCATGTCGTCCGCACCGTCTTCGGCGAGGGCCGGACCCTGTCCTACAAGGATCAGGAACTGACCCTGAACCGCGGCACGGGGCCGGCCCAGGTCTGGATGAACCTCGACTACTCTCCCATCCTCGACGAGGACGGCAGCCCGCTCGGCGTCGTCGCCATCGTGGTGGAGACCACCGAGAAGGTTCGCGCCGATCGGCAGCTGCGTGACGAGCGCCTTCGCCTCCAGCAGATGTACGAGCAGGCGCCCTCCTTCATGGCGATGCTGGAAGGGCCGGAGCATCGCTTCACCCTCGTCAACGAGGCCTATCAGCAGCTGGTCAGCCATCGCGAGGTGCTCGGCCGGACCGTGGCCGAGGCTTTGCCCGATGCCGTGGCGCAGGGCTATCTGCGCATTCTGGACGAGGCCTTCGAAAGCGGACGGGCGTATCGCACGGCGGGCGCCCGCTTCGTCCTGCAGCCATCCGACGGCAGCGCGCCGCAGACCCGCTTCGTCGACTTCGTCTTCCAGCCGATCACAGACGCCACCGGCGCCGTCACCGGCATCTTCGTCGACGGCATCGACGTGACCGAGCGCATCGTCGCACAGGAAGCGATCCGCACGAGCGAGGCGCAGTTCCGCGGCTTCGCCCAGGCGATGCCCAACCATGTCTGGACGGCCCCCGCCAACGGCCTGCTCGACTGGTTCAACGAGCGCGTCGCCGACGCGCTGGCTCGAGATCGTCCACCCCGACGACCGGGAGATGGCGATCGCGCAGTGGCAGGAGGCCCTCGCCTCGGGCGAGGCCTACCAGACCGAGTTCCGCATCCGCAACGCAGCCGGCCAGGACCGCTGGCATCTCGTGCGGGCCGTGCCGATCCGTGCCGAATCCGGCGAGATCATTCGGTGGATCGGCACCAACACCGACATCCACGAGCAGAAGCTGGCGGAGGTCGAGACCGCGCGCGACCGCGACCGCCTCTGGACGCTGTCGCAGGAGCTGATGCTCGTTTGCGACTACGCGGGCGTCATCACGGCAGTGAACCCCTCGGCGGAACGGCTGCTGGGCTGGAGCGAGTGCGACATGGTGGGCCAGTCGCTCGCCACCTTCATCCACCCCGACGACCTCGCCCGGACCATTGCCGAGCTCGGCAGGCTGTCGCAGGGGGCGACCACGCTCGCCTTCGAGAACCGCTATCGCTCGCGGACGGGCGACTATCGCCTGCTCGACTGGGCCGCGGTTCCCGATGCGGGGCGCATCCATGCCATCGGCCGCGACATCACCGAGGAACGGCGCGCCACGCGCGATCGCGACCGGATCTGGAACCTGTCGCCAGTCCTGAAGGTCGTCGCGACGCGGGATGGCATCATCGCGGCCGCCAACCCGACCTTCAACAAGGTGCTCGGCTGGCTGCCGGAAGAGACTGTCGGGCGCAGCATCGTCGACTTCGTCGAGCCGCCTGATCGCGAGGCCGCCTCGGCCCGTCGGAGAGCGTGCTCCTGACCCGGGACGGCGAACGGCGCCGCATTGCCTGGACCAGCATCCCCGATGGCGAAACGATCTATGCCTTCGGCCGCGACATCACCGCCGAGACCGAGGCCGCCGCCGCGCTCGCGAGCAGCGAGGCCGCGTTGCGGCAGGCCCAGAAGATGGAGGCGATCGGCCAGCTCACCGGCGGCGTGGCGCACGACTTCAACAACCTGCTGCAGGTCGTCAGCGGCAATCTGCAACTCCTCGCGCGCGACCTCGCCGGCAACGAGCAGGCGGAGCGCCGCATCCGCAACGCGATGGAGGGCGTCGCCCGCGGCTCGCGCCTCGCCTCCCAGCTGCTCGCCTTCGGCCGGCGCCAGCCGCTGGCTCCGAAGGTGCTCAACCTCGGCAAGCTCATCCGGGGCATGGACGAGATGCTCCGGCGTGCGCTAGGCGAAACCATCGAGATCGAAAGCGTGGTGGCGGGCGGCCTGTGGAACACGCTCGTCGATCCCGGCAATGTCGAGAACGCGCTGCTCAACCTCGCCATCAACGCCCGCGATGCGATGAACGGCAGCGGCCGGCTGACGATCGAGGCCGGCAATGCGGTCCTCGACAGCGCCTATGCCCGCGCCCATCCCGATGTCACACCGGGGCGCTACGTCATGCTGGCCGTCACCGATACCGGCGTCGGCATCCCGCACGAGATCGTCGACAAGGTCTTCGATCCCTTCTTCAGCACCAAGCCCGAAGGCAAGGGCACCGGTCTGGGCCTCTCCATGGTCTACGGCTTCGTCAAGCAGTCCGGCGGCCATGTGAAGATCTACAGCGAACCCGGCGAGGGCACGACGATCCGCCTCTATCTCCCGCGCTCGGCCGAGGCGGAGGACGACATCGCCCCCTACGACACCGGCCCGGTGACCGGTGGCGCCGAAACCATCCTCGTCGTCGAGGATGACCGCGGCGTGCGCGAGACGGTGATCGAGACGCTGTCGGATCTGGGCTACCGCGTTTTGCAGGCACCCGACGCGACATCGGCGCTCGCCATCGTCGAGAGCGGCATCCCGATCGATCTCCTCTTCACCGACGTGGTGATGCCGGGCCCGATGAAGAGCACGGAGCTGGCGCGCCGGGCGGTGGAGCGGCTTCCCCACATCAGGGTCCTGTTCACATCCGGCTACACCGAGAACGCGATCGTCCACGAGGGGCGGCTGGACGAGGGCGTCGAGCTGTTGAGCAAGCCCTATTCGCTCGAGCAGCTGGCCCGGAAGGTGCGCCACCAGTTCGCCAATGCCGCGCAGCACCGGCAGGCATTCGCGGCCCCGCCCCCGGCGCAGCCCGCCATGGCGCCGGAGCGCAAGCTGACGGTCCTGCTCTGCGAGGATGATGCGCTCATCGCCATGGCCACCATCGACATGATCGAGGATCTCGGCCACGCCGTCATCGAGACGGGCACGGCGCGCGATGCGCTCACCATGCTGGAGAAGGGCGACATCGACCTGCTGCTGACCGATGTCGGCCTGCCCGACATGCCGGGCACGGACCTCGTCGCGAAGGCGCGCGAGACGCGCCCGGCCTTGCCGGTGATCTACGCCACCGGGCACTCGCGGGTCGAAGGGGCGGAGACCAACGACCGCACGGTGCTGGTGGTCAAGCCCTACCAGTCCTGGGACATCGCAGCCGCCATCGCCAAGGTCGTCGCAGCGCAGACCCGCGGCTGAGGCCACGGCCGGCGCCGGCGCAACCTGGCCCTCAGGCCGTGGCCGCGTCGCCCGGCCCGTCCTTGAGCGTGATCGCGAACAGGCCGACATCGGTCGCCGCGCTGCGGAACCCGCCCTCGCAGTAGCAGAGGTAGAACTCCCAGAGGCGGCGGAACGGCTCGTCGAACCCCAGCGGCCCGATCGACTGCCACCGGATCAGGAAGCGTCGGCGCCACTCCTGCAGCGTCAGCGCATAGCTCTCGCCGAAGCTGAACCGATCGGCGAGGTTCAGCCCGGCGGCGGCGATCTGCTCGCGCATCGCGGTCGGCGAGGGCAGCAGCCCGCCGGGGAAGATGTAGTGCTGGATGAAGTCCGCTCCGCTGGCATAGGAGGCGAAGCGGCTGTCCTCGATGGTGATCGCCTGCAGCACGATCCGCCCGTCGGGCTTCAGGCAGTTGCGCAGAGTCGCGAAATAGCTCGGCCAGAATTCGCGGCCGACGGCCTCGATCATCTCGATCGAGACGATGCGGTCGAACTGACCGGTCGTATCGCGATAGTCCTGCAGCCTCAGATCGACCCGGTCGGACAGGCCCGCAGCCGCGATCCGCTGCTGCGCATAGGCCAGCTGCGAGGGTGACAGCGTGATCCCCGTGACATGGCAGCCTTCGCGCGCGAGCCGCTCGGCCAGCGCGCCCCAGCCGCAGCCGATTTCCAGCACGCGCTCGCCGCCCTTGAGCTGCAGCCGCTCGACGATGAGGTCGAGCTTGGCGGCCTGCGCCTCCTCCAGCGTCTGCCCGGGCTGGGTGTAGAGCGCCGATGAATAGGTCATGCTCTCGTCGAGCCACTGCGCATAAAAGGCGTTGCCCAGGTCGTAATGCGCCGTGATGTTGCGCTTGCTGCCGCGGCGCGTGTTGGCGCGGCCGAGATGCAGCATCCGCGTCATGACCCGCGCGGGCCAGCTCCCCGAGATCATCGCCCGCAGCGTATGGTCATTCACCGCCGCGAGCTCGATCACCGCCGTCATGTCGGGGCTGCTGAAATCGCCGTCGCAATAGGCGCGCGCAAAGCCGATGTCGCTCTGCAGGACGAGCCGGCGGATCGCCCGCCAGCGCTTCAGCACGATCACGGCCTCGGGCCCGGGCTCGGATGCCTGCTGCACCAGAACGGAGCCGTCGGGCGTCACCACCGTCAGCCGGCCCCGCGCCAGACGCGCCATCAGCTTCGCCAGGAAGGCGCGAGACAGCCCGAGGCTCCAGTCGCGGCTCGGCCGGTCGAGGGTGTGCTGATGCGTCTCTCTTGTCGTCATGGCTCTCGGACCGACCCTTCTGGAACGCTGGCCCCGTCTCGGCGTTGGTCGCAGGCGGAAGACCGCCGCGCCCCCAGCACCGTTCGGGGTTTTCCTTTCCATACGCTGCAGCCAAGCAAACAGATTTGCCGCGGCATCGTCCAGTGAGGCCCGTCGCCAGCCCGTGCGATCCGTCGCCGGGCCGTCGTCGTAAGGCTTCGTCGTCAGCCGGAGACCGTCATGACTTTCATCGCTGGTTATCTCGTCTTCCTGCTGGTCTTCGGCGTCATCGACGTGATCTGGCTGTCGGTCATGGCCGGCCGTCTCTACCGGCCGACCCTGGGCGATGCGCTGCTCGACGGGATCCGCTGGGCACCGGCGCTGCTGTTTTATTTCGCCTTCCCGGCCGGGCTGATCCATTTCGCCCTTATGCCCGCGTTGCAGGCCGGTTCGGCGATGGCGGCCTTCGTCAATGGCGGCCTGCTCGGCCTGCTCGCCTATGGCACCTATGACCTGACGAATTACGCCACCCTGCGCCGCTGGACGCTGACGATCACGATCGCCGATCTGGTCTACGGCACGGTGGTTTCGGCTCTGTCGACGCTCGCGGCCTATGCCGGCGTCCTGACGATGCGGAGCTGGGGCTGGCTCTAGGCCGGCCGCAGCCGGTAATGGCCGACGCCCCAGGATTCGCCGGCGGCGTAGCCGAACAGCCCGCTCGTCGCGAGGAAGAAGAGGCGCCACCGGCGCCGCCAGAGCGCGGCATCCGGGCCGTAGACCTCGGCGAGGATCGGATCGATCACCGCGAGATTGCGGTCGAAATTGCTCAGCCAGTCCTCGGCGGTGCGGCGGTAGTGCTCCCCGCTCCAGTGCCATTCCTGCTCGACGGCGAACAGCCCGGGAAAGCCATGGACGAGCGTGCGGCTCGGCATCAGTCCGCCGGTGAAGAAATGCTGGGCGATCCAGTCCGACTTGTCGTCGACGTCGAAGCGATAGCACGCCGTGCGATGCGTGAAGACGTGCAAGAAGAGCCGCCCCTGCGGCTTCAGCCAGCCCCGGGCGCGTGACAGGAGCTCCGTCCAGTTGGCCATGTGCTCGAACATCTCGACCGAGACGATCCGGTCGAACCCGCCCTCGCAGGCGAAGCTGTTCATGTCGGCGGTGACGATCCGCAGGTTGCTCAGCCCGCGCGCCGCGATCTCGCCCTCGATGAAGGCCCGCTGCGAGGCCGAGTTCGAGACCGAGACGATCTCGGCCCGCGGCAGCCGCTCGGCCATGAACAGCGAGAGCGAGCCCCAGCCGCAGCCCAGTTCGAGAATGCGCTGCCCGTCCGCCAGATCGGCATGCGCGAGCGTGAGCTCGAGTGCCTTGACCTCGGCCTCGTCGAGCGTGGTCTGCGCCGTTTCGTAGTAGCAGGACGAGTACTTGCGCCGGGCGCCGAGCACCGCCTGGAAAAAGGCGGCCGGGACCTCATAGTGCTGCTGGTTGGCGGCGTCGGCGTGCTGGGCGATCGGAAAATCCGCCATCTCGCGGACGAAGGCGCTGTCCGGCTGGACGTCGGCCTGCCGCAGCCGGCGATCCGTCCGGCCGACCAGCGTCGCGATGCCGGCCCGGGTGACGAAATCAGGCAGAGGCAGCCGCTCGCCCCAGTCTCCGAGGTTCTGCAGGACACCCATGACGTCAGGCCTCTTTGGCGGCGGGCGGCCATGGCAGCAGCGCGCTCGTGCGGCGCTGATAGGCGCGGTAGGCCTCGCCATGCTTGGCGACCATGTGCTCCTCCAGCGGCGGAATGCCGGAGATCCTGGTGAGGAGCAGCGTCATCGCCAGCGGCGCCAGCACGGCCACGAAGCCGTAGGCATAACCGGAGAGCGCAATCGCGATGACGGGATAGGCAGCCCACAGCACGCATTCGAAGAAGTAGTTCGGGTGCCGCGACCAGGCCCACAGACCCGTATCGCAGATTCGGCCCTTGTTGGCCGGATTGCCCGCAAAGGCGCGCAGCTGGCGGTCGGCCACGGCCCCGCCACCGACGCCGATGGCGAAGACCAGCACGCCGATCAGGTCCTGCAGCCCGAGCCCCGGCGCCGGGTTGTGCGCCGCCAGCACGATGGCGATGGCGAGCGGCGAACTGGCCAGGGCCTGCATCATCATGAAGCGGAACATCTGGCGGTCCTTGTCGGCCCCCCAGTCGCGCTTCAGCTTGGCGTAGCGCGGGTCGTCCGAGATGCCGCGCGTGCGGGACGCGACATGCAACCCGAGCCGCAGCGCCCAGGCCGCGGCGAGCGCGGCGACCAGCAGGCGCCGCGACATCGGCCCGTTCCCGAACGGCAGCAGCGCGGCGACCGCACCGGTCGTCCCGAGGCCGAAGGTCCAGACCGCGTCGATCCAGCCGGAATTGCCGGTGCGCCGCTCGACCAGCCAGGCGATCGTCATGGCGGCGGCCATGAGGGCCGCGACGGTCGCCAGCGCCAGGCCGAAGGAGGCGAGTGTCACAGCCGCACCAGCGGTTGCAGCAGGCGCCCGAGCCATCCGCGGAACTTCACCTCTCCCGTCAGGGCGACGATGCAGGTGCAGCCCTCGACCGGGTCGACATGCGGGTGATGCTCGTGGTTCTCGTTCGCCTCGTCGAAATCGCCGCGGCCGAACCGGCCATATTCGTGCTCATAGGCGCCGGCGAGAATCGTCGTCCACTCGTTGCCGGTATGGCGATGCTCGGGCAGCCAGGTCCCCGGCGCGGCGCGCAGCATGAAGACCCGCGCCTGCGCGCCGGGCACATGGACGCGGCGCATCGCCACGCCCCGGCCGATCGGATGCCAGCGGCCGAGATCATAGGGCTGCAGGATCCGCGGCAGGCCGATCTCGATCGGCCGGACCGGAACCGAAGCCCCCTCCGACTCGCGATCGAGCCTGGCCAGCGCATCCTCGGGCGAGGTCAGCATCGGCACGGCCTCGCCCTGGGCGAGCACGCCACCGCCGACGGCCTCAATCTCGCGGAGCGCCTTCGCCGACGCGGCATTGATTTCCAGATGCGCGGCAACCACGAGCGACATGCCCTCATCGAGGCGCCCAGCGGCAAATCCGGCCAAGGTTTCGTCCGACGCAAGATGCCGGGCGTTCATCGCAGATCCTCCAGATGCCGGCGCAGATGCGCCATCGCGAGCCGCAGTCGCGATTTCACCGTCCCGAGGGGGATCGAAAGCCTTTGGGCGACATCCTGATGGCTGAACCCCTCGAGGAACGCGAGTTCCACGACCCGGTATTGATCTTTGGACAACCCCTTGAGTGCCACACGCACCCGGGAGTCCCGCTCCGACCCGGAGAGCACCGCATCGGGCTGCTCCGGACCCTCTTCTTCCTCCAGAATCTCATAGACCTGCGACAGCCGCGAGCGCTTTTCGCGGCGGGCATGGTCGATCCTGAGATTGCGCGCGATCGTCGCGATCCAGGTGCTGGCCCCGGCCTTGGCCGGGTCGAACAGGGCGGCCTTGCGCCACACCGTCATCAGCGTTTCCTGGGCCAGTTCCTCTGCCAGATCGGGGGGCGTGCCACCGCGCATCAGCAGGCCCTTCACGCGCGGCGCGAAATGCTCGAACAGCTGCGCGAAGGCGCGCCGGTCGGCAGATGACGCGATGGCCTGAACGAGAGCGTCTGCATCCATGGGAACGCTGGTCGAACCTCTCCGCACCCCGGCCGGAGCCGGAGGTCGTGTCGTGCTGGCTGTCTCGGACGTTGCGAACATGACCGCTTTACGCAGCCGGCCCGCATCTGGATCAGAGCACCGTCAACTCAACCGCCCTCCGCGAATGGAAGCCGGCTGTCAGACCGGCTAGCACCTGTCGCCGTCCTCATAAAGACTGAACCGAAGCCGGGAGCCGTTCGTACCCGTGACGAAACATCGCGACACAGGTCGGTTCATGCACGGCTCCCTCCATAAACGCCTCGAGATCGCAGTCGTCGGCTCCGGCATCGCCGGACTGTCCTCGGCCTGGCTGCTGTCGCAGGCCCATGACGTCACGCTTTACGAAAGCGCGACGCGCCTCGGCGGCCATGCCAACACCGTCGACGTTCCCCAGACGAGCGGAGCCAGCGTGGCGGTGGACACCGGCTTCATCGTCTACAACGAGGCGACCTATCCGAACTTCAAGGCGCTGATGGCCCATCTCGGCGTGGCGACGAAGGCGACCGAGATGTCCTTTGCCGTCTCGCTCGACGAGGGGCGCCTCGAATACAGCGGCACCAGCCTGTCGGGCCTGTTCGCCCAGCGCCGCAATCTGCTCAGCCCGCGCTTCTGGTCGATGCTGAGCGACCTGCGACGCTTCTATTCGCAGGCGACGCAGGATGCGCTGGTCCAGTCCGCCAGCAGCCAGTCGCTCGGCGACTATCTCGATGCCGGCCGCTATGGCGTGCCCTTCCGCGAGGATCATCTCCTGCCCATGGCGGCGGCGATCTGGTCGGCCCCCTGCAATGAGATCCTGGCCTATCCCGCGGCCGCCTTCATCCGCTTCCACCACAATCACGGCCTGCTGAAGCTGACCAAACGGCCGGTCTGGCGCACTGTCGAGGGGGGCAGCCGCTCCTATGTCGAGAAGCTGCGGGCCGCCTTTTCCGGAGAGGTCTGCGCCGGCAACGCCGTGCGCAGCGTCGCGCGCACGGCCGATGGCGTCGTGCTGGAAATGTCCGAGGGCGCGCGACGGAGCTTCGACCATGTCGTGATCGCAGCCCATGCCGACCAGGCCCTGGCGATGCTGTCCGACCCGTCGGCGGAGGAACGGGCCCTGCTCGGCGCCTTCCGCTACAGCCGCAACCGGGCCATCCTGCACAGCGACGCGACCCTGATGCCACGCCGCCGCAGTGCCTGGGCGAGCTGGAACCATCTCGGCGACCGGGCGGCCCCCGATGCGCCCTGCGCGGTGACCTACTGGATGAACCGTCTGCAGGGCCTCGAGACCGAAAAGCCGCTCTTCGTGACGCTGAACCCGCCCCGTGATCTCGCGCCCGCGACCGTCCTGCGCGACGAGATGTATGAACACCCGATCTTCGACGGACCGGCGCTGGCCGCGCAGGAGCACCTCTGGTCGCTCCAGGGCGGCCGCAACACCTGGTTCTGCGGCGCCCATTTCGGCTCCGGCTTTCACGAGGACGGACTTCAGGCGGGCCTGGCGGTGGCCGAGGACCTCGGCGGCGTGCGCCGGCCCTGGAACGTCGCCGAGGAATCCGGCAGGATCGTCCGCACGCCGCTCGCCACGGCTCTGGAACAGGCAGCATGATCGGCCAGGCCGCCTCCGCACTCTATGTCGGCATCGTCCGGCATCTGCGGACGCGGCCGCGCGCGCACAAGCTCGCCTATCGCGTCTTCTGGATGCTGCTCGACCTCGACGAGATCGACACGCTCGCGGGACGGCTGCGCTGGTTCTCGCGCAACCGCTTCAACCTCTACGCCTTTCGCGACGCGGATTATGGCGACCGAAGCGGCGCACCGCTCCGGCCGCAGATCGAGGCGCTGCTCAGGCAGGCCGGACTCGAGCCCGATGGCGGGCCGCTGCGCCTGCTGACGATGCCGCGCATCCTCGGCTATGCCTTCAACCCGCTAAGCACCTGGTTCTGCCACCGCCGCGACGGCGAGCTGATGGCGATCGTCTACGAGGTCCACAACACCTTCGGCGAGACCCACAGCTATGTCGCGCCCGCCGCGGGCGAGGCCCGCATGGTGGCTCAGGAGGCCGAGAAGCGCTTCCATGTCTCGCCCTTCATGGGGCTGGACATGCATTATCGCTTCCACGTCGTCCCGCCGGGCGAGACGATGTCCGTCTCGATCGACGGTTCCGATGCGAGCGGGCGCCTGATCGCCGCTACCATGAGCGGAAAGCGGCGTGACATCTCGGACAGCACCCTCCTGGGGCTCCTCGCGAGCCATCCGCTGCTGACCTTGAAGGTGACGCTCGCGATCCACTGGCACGCGCTGCGCCTGGTCCTGAAGCGGATCCCGTTCTTTCCCCATCCCGCACCCGTGGAGCCCAACGTCACGCTGGGCCGCGAGGCCCCCGCCGCCCCGTCCGCGGCCATCGGGTCCTCGCCGACGTGAAAAAGGCGCCAGCAGGCGCATCTCGCACCGGCTAGCGGTGGCGCTTCGCCTGCCAACGCTCGATCCGGTCGATGATCCACATCGTGAACCGGGCCATCGGCCGCCGCAGGAACGGCACGTCGGACGCAATCAGCATCAGGCCGAGCGGCAGCATCCAGACGCCCAACACCGGCAGGAATGAAAACACGCCACCCAGGATCAGGACGAGCCCGACCGGCAGCCGCGCCCAGCGCGACGCCGGGTGGCGCAGCCAGCGCAGCGATGACGCGACCCGGCCCGGCAGCAGGCGCTCCAGCCTCTTGAAGGCGGCGCGCAGTTGCTGCTGCGCGCTGGAGAGGGGCTGCGAGGAGCTCATGCCCCGTCCCCTCCGGTCATTGGTGTCTCGCTCATCACCGGGATGTCAGCACATCGGCGAATTCGGGGTGGCGGCGCGCCCAGGCGGCGACGAAGGAGCAGGCCGGCACGACCCGCCGTCCGCTCGCCCGCGCCTGCTCGAACAGGCCCCGCACCAGCAGCGAGCCGATGCCCTGGCCGTTGAAGGCGGGAGGGACTTCCGTATGCGTGACGATCAGCCTGTCCCCGTCGCGGCGATAGACGGCGAAGGCCTGTCCGCCGGGAAACGCCAGTTCGAAGCGCCCGGCCGTGGCATTCTCGACCACCGGACCGTCGGCGCCCTGCACCCTATCCATGAAAACCTCTGCTGCGACTGTGCCGACCTTATGTCGGTGCCACGTCGCCGGAGTTCAACCGGACAGGTCGATGCCGGTTCCGGTCAGGGCGATCGTCCGCCTGCCGAGTCGCGTCAGTGACGCGTGCCGCTGCTGAAAGCTCCGGTGCGGACCTTGTCGGCGAGCCCCTCGGCGAAGATCGCGGTCGCCTCCTCGCCATAGGTCTCGACGAGCGTGCGGAAGGCCGCAAACAGCGCGGCATGCGCCAGCGCGTCGCTGTCGAGCCCATCCTGCTGCGCTTCGGCGAAGGCGTCCTCGACATAGCCATAAGCGACGCGACGGGCGTCGTGGCTGTCATCGGTCGAGACGAGGTCAAGCGGCAGGTCGTCGGAGATGATGGACATGAAGGCGAGGACTCTACGGCTGGCTTTGATCGGCTTCTTGTCGCGCACCGCCCGCGCTGATGTCGCGAACTGTGCCAGTTTCGGCTCTCGACGACCGGGGCCGGACACACCGTAACCATAGGGCGTGCCAGAGCGGGACGCTACCACCCCCTTTAGGAAAGGTTAACGCGGCCGCGCGAATCCTCCGCAGGCAGGCAGTTCGCGCAGCGCTGTCACCTATCCGCCATAGCGGCCGGCCAGGGCCCGGGCGAGGCGCTCGCCTTCCCCAGCCAGCCGCGTCGACGCCTCCTGGCTGCCGTCGGTGCAGGCCCGGTGCGTCAGCGAATAGGCGCGGAAGCCGCGGTTGTAGGCGCTGGTCAACCGCTCGCGGCGCGCGGGCGTCCGCCCCTCCGCCTCGACCAGCGCCGCCATCCGGTCGCGCCAGTCCTGGGCCTCCTTGCCACCGCACAGCGTCCGCAGATAGGCGAGCGAGCCCATGATCTCGGCGAGCTTCAGCAATTGCGGCTCGTAGGGCGGCGGCGGCGGTTCGGGCGCAGGCGCAGGCTCGGCCGGCTTCGCGGCCGGCGGGGTACGCTGCTGTGCAGGGGCGGCGCCCCAGGGCGCAGCCACCAGCAACGCGAGCAGGCCGAGTGCCGCCCGCCTCATGCGCCCTCCCCGGCCCGGAGCAGGATCGCCCTCGCCTGCCGCAGGACCTCTCCCAGGTCCCGCGTCGTCGGCAATCCGCCGAGCTTGAGCGGATCGGCCCACATCACGGCCCCGGCTTCGGGTCCGGGCTGCGGTTCGCCCGACAGCCATTCGCCGACGAAGGAGGCCACGACGAAGTGATGGGTGACGGCGCCCAGCGCGTCGCGCCCGAAGATCTCGACATGGCGGTTGAAGCCGATGATGCGCGCCCGGACGCCGACCTCTTCCTCCAGTTCGCGCAGGGCGGCCTGCTCCAGGGTCTCGCCGGCCTCGACCTTGCCGCCGGGCAGCGACCAGAGCCGGTCCGCCGGGGGCTTGGTGCGCGTCGCGAGCAGCACCTTGCCATCGCGGAACACGGCCACGGACGCCGCCAGAACCGGGCGCGCCGGGGCCTTGCCCGGCGCCGGAAAGCGGATGACCTGGCCGCCGTCGCCGCTCATCTCAGCCGGCCTGGATCATACGTGCTGGCCGCCGTTGATGTGCAGCTCCGCGCCGGTGACGTAGCTCGACGCATCCGTGCAGAGGAAATGGATCGCGCGGGCGACCTCCTCCGTCCGGCCGAGCCGCCCGAGCGGCAGCGTCGCGACGATCTTCTCGGTGCCGGGCGAGAGGATCGCGGTGTCGATCTCGCCCGGCGAGATCGAGTTCACGCGAATGCCGAGCGGGCCGAAATCGGAGGCCATCTCGCGCGTCAGGCTGGCCAGCGCCGCCTTCGAGGTCGCATAGGCGGCTCCCGCGAAGGGGTGGACGCGCGATCCCGCGATCGAGGTGACGTTGACGATCGTGCCCTTGGCCACCGTCAGTTCGTCGAGCAGGCCGCGCGCCAGCATGATCGGCGCGAAGAAATTGACCTGGAAGACCTTGTGCCAGTCGTTGAAGGAGGTCGTGGCTGCGCCGAGCCTCGCGCCCTTGGGCCCCTTCGGCGAGATGCCGGCATTGTTGACGAGCGCGTTGAGCTTGCCGCCCTCGGCCGCCAGCCGGCGCTTGATCTCGGCGATGCCGCGCATCGTGTCCTCGGGGTCGCCGAGATCGATCTGGACATGATCGTCGGCGCCCGACGGCCAGGGGCACTTGTCGGAGAAGGCCTGGCGCGAGCAGGACAGGATGCGCCAGCCCGCCATGGCGAACTGCATCACCGTGGCATGGCCGATGCCGCGGCTGGCCCCCGTGAGCAGCATCACGGGCCGCTTGCCGGGCTCGGTCTTGGGAAAGTCGAATTTCGGCATCGCCATCGGACTATCGATCCTCAAGGGTAAAGGCGGGCGCGCGCCCAGGGCTCGCCGACCTGGGCGCGACGGAAGACGACGCGATCGTGCAGACGGAAGGCCCCGTCCCGCCAGAACTCGAGATAGACCGGGCTGATGCGGAAGCCGGTCCAGTGCGGCGGGCGCGGGATCGTGCCGACGCCGAATTTCGCCGCCTGGATCGCGACCGCCTTCTCCAGGGCGAAACGGCTCTCCAGCGGGCGCGACTGCTGCGAGGCCCAGGCGCCGATGCGGCTGTCGCGCGGGCGCGACTGGAAATAGGCGTCGGCCATCTCGTCGCTGACGACCGTCACGGCACCGCGAATGCGGACCTGCCGGCGCAGGCTCTTCCAGTGGAACAGCAGCGCCGCCTTGGGCTGGGCCAGCAGTTCCTCGCCCTTCTGGCTCTGGGTGTTGGTGTAGAAGACGAAATCCTCGCCGTCGCGCCCGTTGAGCAGCACCATCCGGCTGTTGGGCATGCCCTCCGCATCGACCGTCGAGAGCGCCATCGCGTTCGGATCGTTCGGCTCGCTCTTCTTGGCCTCCGCAAACCAGGTCTCGAACAGCGCGAACGGGTCCTGTTCCTGGGTGAAGTCACCGCTCGTTAACTGTTCCACGTTCTAATCCTCGGCGAATGAAGCACTGCGTTTGGGCGAGCGCGAGCGGTGATACCGGACCTGACCGAGCGACTATATAGGACAGGCCGGCGGCCGTCCCAAAGCCTTCCGCAGCGCAGCCGCGTCATGCGCATCCGCAGCCTTGGTGCGGCCCTTATTCTGGCCCTGGCCGGTGCCGGCTGCTCGGTGTCCTTTCCCATTCTGGGGCTGTCGAGCAAGGCCGAGGACGAGATCGTCACGACCTCCTCGGTTTTGCCCGCGCGCGGCGCCAGCAGGCCGGGCGCCCTCGCCTCGCTGACCTCCGAACTCGGCCCCGAAGATCTGCGCCGCGCCGAAGGCGCGATGGCGGTCGCGCTCGACCCGCAGGGCAACGGCGCCGCCGTCTCCTGGGACAATCCCCAGAGTGGCGTGAAGGGTTCCTTCATTCCCGTCGGCGGCCCCTTCCTGCGGGCCGACGAAATCTGCCGCGCCTTCATCGCCCAGGTCCAGACCCAGACGAAACCCGCGAAGCTGCAGGGCACGGCCTGCCGGCCTTCGGGCGGCGAATGGGCCGTCAAGGACGTCGCTCCCTGGAAGGGCACGGGCTGATCGCCTGAGGCGCCATCGATCTGCCGCGCCGGCTGTTGCACTCAGGCCACACCATTCCCAGATAAGGCTCGACGATCAGGCTGGCCTCCGGCGCGTGTCCCGGCGGGCCGGTCGCCAGTGCCACATGGGGTTCATCGATGCGCGACCCGTATCAGATTCTGGGCGTCGCCCGCACGGCGAGCGAGGCGGAGATCAAGAAGGCCTATCGCCGCCGCGCCAAGGATCTGCATCCCGACCGCAACCAGGACGATCCGAAGGCGCAGGACCGCTTCGCGGAACTGAACGGCGCCTATGAGATCCTCGGGGACGAGACCAAGCGCAAGCAGTTCGACCGCGGCGAGATCGATGGCGAGGGCAAGCCGAAATTCTCCGGCTTCGAGGGCATGGGCGCGGGCCGCGGCGGCCGGGCCGGCGGCTTCGAGTTCAACTTCGGCCAGGGCGGCGGCAGCAACCCCTTCGGCGCCGGCGGCGGAGCAGGCGCCGGCTTCGACCCGTCCGACATCTTCGGCTCGCTGTTCGGCGACGCCGCGCGCCGTGCGGGTCGAACCCGTGGCGAGGCCCCCAAGCCGCCGGAACAGAGCTTCACGCTGGAGGTGACGCTGGCCCAGGCCGCGACCGGCGCGACGCGCCGCGTGCGGCTGCCGAGCGGCCGCGAGGTCGAGGTCACGATCCCCGAGGGCGTCGCCGACGGCAAGGTCATGCGCCTGCGCGGACTCGGCCCGACCGACCCGTTCTCGGGCCAGGCCGGCGACGTGCTGATGACGATCAAGGTCAAGCCGGATTCGCGCTTCACCGTCGAGGGCAACGACCTGCGGATTCGCGTCCCCGTCCCGCTGGCGCGCGCCGTTCTCGGCGGCGAGGTGCATGTGCCGACGCTCACCGGTGCGGTCGAGATGAAGATTCCGCCTCTGACCGGCACCACCCGGTCCTTCCGCCTGCGTGGCAAGGGCCTCAAGGGCGAGGGCGACACGGTCGGCGATCTGTTCGTTTCGATCGATATCGAGATGCCGGAGAGCGATGCCGAGCTGCTGGCGCTGATGAAGGCCCGCACGCCGTGAGCCCTCGGCTTCCGGCAAAGCCGGTTCCCACTGGCGCCGCCATGCTCTAAGAGACGGCCTCGTCTTTTCCAGTTTGCGGGTTCCCGATGCCTGATTCCAACGCCCTCGCCCGGCCGACGGCCAATCTTCTCAAGGGCAAGCGCGGCCTCGTCATGGGTGTCGCCAACAACCGCTCGATCGCCTGGGGCATCGCCAAGGCGGCGGCCGACGCGGGTGCCGAGCTCGCCTTCACCTACCAGGGCGACGCGCTGAAGAAGCGCGTCGAGCCGCTGGCCAAGGAAGTCGGCGGCCATGTCGTCGGCCATTGCGACGTCACCGATTCCGCCACGATCGACGCCGTCTTCGCCGAGGTCGAGAAGCTCTGGGGCAAGCTCGACTTCGTCGTCCACTGCATCGCCTTCTCCGACAAGGACCGCTGCTGATCTCCTGCTACTCCTTCACCGCCGTCACCCAGCGCGCCGAGAAGCTGATGACCGATGGCGGCGCCATGCTGACGCTGACCTATTACGGCGCCGAGAAGTGGATGCCGCATTACAACGTCATGGGCGTCGCGAAGGCCGCGCTGGAGTCGAGCGTGCAGTATCTCGCCGCCGATCTCGGCCCCTCGAAGATCCGCGTCAACGCGATCTCGGCCGGGCCGATCAAGACGCTCGCGGCGTCGGGCATCGGCGATTTCCGCTACATCCTGCGCTGGAACGAATACAATTCGCCGCTGCGTCGCACTGTGACCATCGAGGAGGTCGGCGAGACCGCCGTGTTCCTCGTCTCCGACATGTCGCGCGGCATCACCGGCGAGATCCTGCATGTCGACGCCGGCTACCACGTCGTCGGCATGAAGGTGCCGACCGCACCCGACATCACGCTCGACAAGGCCGAGTGACCTCGCGCGATGGCTGATGCTGACACGCCATCTCCGCGCCAAGGCTGGAGCGAAGACGCCAAACGTCTAGCCGCTGCCGGAGACGATGCATTGGCATGGCCTGCATTCGCCAATGACGGCGATCATGATCGCGTGTGGGGCGCGTCTGACGAGCAATCGGACAAGGCGCTGTCACCCCGGGCAAGCGAAGCGCAGACCCGGGATCCATCATAGAGTTCCGAGCCCTCCGATGGATCCCGGATCGGCGCCGCTTTGCGGCTTCTCCGGGATGACGATCCGGTTCTTGCGGCAACTACCTGGCTGCAATCTGCAGCAGCGCCCGTAGACGATCGCTTTCGGCCGCGTCGCGTCGGACATCCGTTGCCGCAAGCGCGCCTTCCAAACTGGCGGCATCGGACAGCCCGATCATCATCCCCGGCGCGATCTCGGCCAGCGGCGCCAGCACGAAGGCCCGCTCCGCGATCCGCGGATGCGGCACCTGCAAGCCCGGTTCGTCGATCGTCTGGCCACCCCCAGCGCTCGCGCCGTTCGCGCCCGCCCTCGCGCTCGAGGGACAGGCAGAGGTCGAGCAGCGCGCGGGCCGACAGCCCGGTCTCGACCAGAACCGCCATGTTCAGGAATTCCGGCTGGTCGAGCTTGCCCCAGGGCGCCGTCCGATAGACGCTCGACGGGCGGACGAGAGAGACAGCCTGATGGGTCTCCAGCCGCCGCAGCACCGTCGCGAAGGCCACGACCGGATCGCCCAGATTCCCGCCGAGGCCGAGCGCAGCCTCAACCCTCACGCGCAAAACTCAACGTGATGCCGACGCTGGCGAGCGTTGCATGAATCGGCGGGGCGGGCTTGCGCAGCGTCACCTCGATGCGGGTGACGGGCGGAAAGCCGTCGAGCACGGCGAGCGCAACAGCGCGCGCAGCCGCCTCCAGCAGGTTGAAGCGGCGCGTGGTGAAGACCTCCGTCACCACGCCGACGACCTTGCCGTAGTTCACCGTGTCGGCCAGCGCATCGCTGACCGAGGACGGCCGCAGGTCGGTTTCCAGGGCGAGGTCGAGCACGAAGCGCTGCCCCAGCCGCTCCTCCTCGGAAAAGAAGCCATGATAGGCGTAGATGTCGAGCTTCTCGATCAGGATGACGCCGGTTTCGCTCACGCGCTTGGCTCCGCAGGCTGGGACAGGGCGCGCCAGACCTTGAAGGCCTGGGCATGGGCGGCGACGTCGTGGATGCGGATGATGGCCGCTCCCTGCGTCGCCCCATAAAGATGGGCGGCGACGCTGCCGGCGACGCGGTCGGCCGGAACGCTCTGGCCGGTCACGACGCCGATGACCGATTTCCGCGAGGCCCCGAGCAGGACGGGGCAGCCGAGGCTCTCGAGCTGCGCCAGTTCGCGGATGAGGCGCAGCGATTGCTCCGGCGTCTTGCCGAACAGCCCGATGCCGGGGTCGACGACGATCTGCTCGCGCGGCACCCCCGCCTCGCGCGCGATCGCGACGGACCGCTCGAGGAAGCGCAGCACGTCGGACAGGATGTCGAGTTCGGGGTCGGTCGTCTCGCGGTTGTGCATCAGGATGATCGGTGCGCCGTGGCGGGCCGCGACACCGGCGATGGCCGGGTCGCGCTGCGCGCCCCAGACATCGTTGACGATCGAGACGCCCGCCTGCAGCGCCGCCTCCGCCACCTCGGCCTTCCAGGTGTCGATCGACAGCGGCGTGCCGACCCGCTCGCGCAGGCCGGCGATGACCGGCAGCACGCGTCCGAGTTCCGTCGCGGCATCGAGCGGGGCATGGCCGGGCCGCGTCGATTCCCCGCCGACATCGACGATGTCGGCGCCCTCTTCCACCAGCCTCACGCCATGCGCGATCGCCTGCGCGGCATTCTGCAGCATCCCGCCATCGGAGAAGGAATCGGGCGTGATGTTGACGATCCCCATCAGCAGGGTGCGGTCGTCCAGGACGAGCCTGCGACCATCGGGCAATGTCAGGGCCGGCGGCATGAAGCGGGATCCGAAAGCAGCGGAGAGCCGCCTATAGACCGGCGGCTGCGACAGGCCAAACAAAACGGCGGCCCGCCGCCATGGCTGCGACGCATGGCCCCGCACCGGGCGAACGCTTTGACCTCGCGGCCGGCAACGTGCAGAAGCCCGCCATGGTCCCGATCACGCTCCCGCACCGGCTCATCCTCATCCGCCACGGCGAGACCGACTGGAATCGCGAGGGCCGTCTCCAGGGCGGCCAGGACATCCCGCTGAACGATCTCGGCCGTCGCCAGGCCGCCGAAGCCGCCGAGCGCCTGAAGACCTTCGCCCCGGATTATGCCGGGCTCGACTATATCGGCTCGCCGATGCAGCGGGCCCGCGAGACCATGGACATCCTGCGCGCGACGCTCTCGCTTGAGCCCGGCGCCTATCGTCTCGACGACCGGCTCAAGGAGCTGACCTTCGGCAGCTGGGAGGGCTACACCTGGCGCGACATCCGCAAGGCCGAGCGCGAGCAGGCGCAGTTGCGCGAGCGCGACAAGTGGAGCTTCGTGCCGCCGGGCGGCGAGAGCTACGGCATGCTGGCAGAACGCATCCGGCCGGTGCTGGAAGCGCTGTCGCGCGAGACGGTGATCGTCAGCCATGGCGGCGTCGCCCGCGCCGTCCTCGCCCTCGTCGGCGCGGTGCCGCCGGCCAAGGCCTCGATGGTCGAGATCTGGCAGGGCAAGATTCTCGTCGTCACCGGCGGCCGCGCCGACTGGATCTGACTCAGACCAGCGGCTGCGTCTCGACGATCTCGATGCCGAAGCCGCCCAGTCCGACGAAGGAGCGCGACGACGAGGCGAGGTTGATGATGGAGCGCACGCCGAGATCGCGCAGGATCTGCGCGCCGAGCCCGACCTCGCGCCACTGCTGGGAGCGCTGGGCATCGGCCCCCTCCTCCACCGGCTTGATCGGCACACCGGCCGAACCGTCGCGGAGATAGACCAGCACCCCGCGCCCATCCTGCTGGAAGCGCCGCAGGGCGCACTGGATCGCGCTCGCACCGCCCAGCACATCGGCCACGACGTCGGCCCGGTGCAGCCGGGCGGGAACCCTCTCCCCATCGCCGATCTTCCCCGCGACGAAGGCGAAATGCTGCGTGTCGTCGAAGGGCGTGACGTAGACATGGCCGGTCATCTCGCCGAACGCGGTCTTGACCGGGAAGGAATGGACCCGCTCGACCAGCTTCTCGCGCGACTGGCGATAGGCGATCAGGTCCGCCACCGTGATCTGCTGCAGCCCGTGGGCCTTGGCGAAGGCCACGATCTGCGGCCCCTTCATCACCGTGCCGTCATCATTGGCGAGCTCGCAGATGACGCCGACCGGCGGCAGGCCGGCCAGCTTGCAGAGATCCACCGCCGCCTCGGTATGGCCCGAGCGCATCAGCACCCCGCCCTCCTTGGCGATCAGCGGGAAGACATGGCCCGGCCGGACGAAATCGCCCGCGCCCATGTTGCCGTTCGCCAGCGCCCGCACCGTGTTGCAGCGCTGCTCGGCCGAGATGCCCGTCGTCAGCCCGTGCTTGACGTCGACCGTGACGGTGAAGGCGGTGCCCAGCGGCGCGTCGTTCGACGACACCATCGGGTCGAGCCGCAGGCGCCGCGCTTCCGCCGCCGTCAACGGCGCACAGACGATACCGCAGGTGTTGCGGATGATGAAGGCCATCTTCTCCGGCGTGCACAGCGAGGCGGCGACGATCAGCGATGACGATCTCGCCGCGGGCGAAGGCCTCGATGGTGGCGGTGATGGTGTTGGGCATGGCGGCCTCGCGCGGCCTGACGAGGCCGAGGAAATCGTTGGGGGTGACGGCGCCGCCGGTTGCGGCGGCGATGCGCTCGGCGCTTTCGCGCGAGATCCAGGCGCTCTGGTCGTTGCAGAGCGCCGTCACGCTGGCCGGCGACAGGCCGACCAGCCGCGCAAAGGCACTGCGTCCGATCTTGTTCTGCGTGAGCCAGGCGTCGAGCTTCATGACGGAAAGCTAATGCGACGGCACTTCAGTTGCAATGAAACCAACACGCAATTTCAGTATGGCTGAAATGCAAGCGAGCCTTCACGTCTCGTCGGGGGACCGGCTGGCCATCACTCCTGAAACGGCCAGCGCGGCTCGGCCACACCGACCTGCGCCCGATGCCGCAGGAAATGATCGGCCAGCACGCAGGCGACCATCGCCTCGCCCACAGGCACCGCTCGGATACCGACGCAGGGGTCGTGGCGGCCCTTGGTGAACATCTCGGCCTCGCCGCCGGTCCGTGTCACCGTCGCGCGCGTTGCCAAGATGGACGAGGTGGGCTTCACCGCGAAGCGCGCCACGATCGGCTGCCCCGTCGAGATTCCGCCGAGGATGCCGCCGGCATGATTGGACAGGAACAGCGGCCGCCCGTCATTGCCGGCGCGCATCTCGTCGGCGTTCTCCTCGCCGGAGAGTTCCGCCGCCGCGAAGCCGTCGCCGATCTCGACGCCCTTGACCGCGTTGATGCTCATCAGCGCGGCCGCAATCTCGGCGTCGAGCTTGCCGTAGATCGGCGCACCCAGCCCCACCGGCACGCCCTCCGCCACAATCTCGAGCACCGCCCCGGTCGAGGAGCCCGACTTCCGGACCCCGTCGAGATAGCCTTCGAAGAAGGCAGCGGCCTTGGCGTCCGGGCAGAAAAAGGGATTGCGACCGATCTCATCCCAGTCCCAGTTGGCGCGGTCGATCTTGTGCGGCCCCATCTGGACCAGCGCCCCGCGCACGATCATGCCGGGCACGACCCGGCGCGCGATCGCGCCCGCCGCCACCCGCATCGCCGTCTCGCGCGCCG
>LNFM01008891.1_pt1 | contig 32159 bp, 27 predicted proteins | sample 596031 | NCBI WGS metagenome assembly LNFM01 (sample SAMN04254537, study PRJNA301005) | activated carbon metagenome | isolation source: dual media filters at the Ann Arbor, Michigan drinking water treatment plant | place: USA: Ann Arbor | reverse complement strand
CCGCTCAACGAGACGAGCGTCCAGCGCTTTCCCGTCGCCAACTCGATCATGTCGATGTTTTGTGTATTCCGATTGCGATAGGACGTGAACACGATGAACCGCCGGTCCGGCGACCATTTGGGCATGAGATTTAAAAAACCATCGGCCGTCAGCTGGCGCGCATCATATCCGTCGTAATCCATCACGAACAACTCACGCGCCGCCCCCTGCTCGGACACATACGCGATTTTCGTCCGGGCGATGCCCGGCTCTCCCGTGTACCGGAATACCAGTTCGTCGGCAAAGCGATGCGCCATCAACCGCACGACGGAGGTGGCTCCTGCATAGCGCTTGCCGCCGACCATCTCGTCGTTGCCCGCATCGTAAACATATCCGTCCATATTGACATCGGGGTCTTTGGCGTCGTTCGTCATCCCGGCCTTGCCCCACACAATGACAGACACGCCCTGCTCTGCGGCTTTCTTGAATTCAGGGTCCGGCACGGCTCCCAAGCTGCCCACCTTGATCCCGATGCTGGCCAAGTCGACAAGGGAAAACACCTGCGACCGTCGCACATCCGCCTTCAACACTTCTTCGATACGATTCCCCAGCCTGATCCGTCCTGCGGGTGAATCGGCACCGCCGCTGTTGTCGATCCCTGCAACTCCCAGCGGAATCTTCTGAAAATCCGGCCTGGTCGCCTCTAAAAATACGTCCGTCGCGCCGGACTCGATAATCCAGGCGAGCCCGACCGACAGGCACAAGCTGATGAAGACGACGATTCGAAATGTCATGTCTTACCCCTGTGATTCACCGACAGCAAACGTGAAATGGGCGTCGAAGTACGCTTCTGTCAATTCCGGAGGAAAGACCGGCAAGGGAGTCGCACTGAGCACCGCCCGTTTTCCAGCCAGGTCGTAGTACTCATTGCCGGACGATTGTTCGATCGCCACCCCGGTCACCGATCCATTCCGATGCAGTCTGAATTGGACTATGACCATATACCCCTGACCGGGCGCATCGACCGGCGGCGCATTCCAAAAACTACTGATTCGCTGCCGCACGCGCCCCAGATACGCGTTCGACCCCGGCGCCATTCCAGGAACTTTGAGCGTCGTATCAACAGCCTTGATACTCGGCGCCTTTGCTTCGACATGAGGCGCAGGCTTCGGCGCGATATCGGCAGGCGCCGCCTTGGGAAGCTCGAACTTTTTGATCCTCTTGAACTCCTCATCCAGCTCTTTATTCAAATCTTCCGTGAGAGACGGCTGCGGTTTCGCTTCCGGACTCTTGAGCCGCTCTGTCGCCTCAGTGACAACCGGAACATCAGGCAACTTGATGTGCTGTTTCTTCGGTTTTTCCGTCGGGCTGAAGTCTCCAAATTTTGGAGCATTGGCCGGCAGTGAGATTTCCTTCATGACATCGCCCATGACGTCATTGGACCGCGCTTTCACTGGTGCAGGCGCCGGAGCCATTTTGGCAAGCGGGGCAGGTCTGGCAGGCGGCGGAAGCGCGGGAGCCTCCGCTGCTTTCGGTTCGCTCTGTTTCGGTTCGTCCGCATTCACCGGCGGAGCCGGCATCGTGGCAAGCGCAATCTCAATGGATGCCAGAGGCCGTTCACCATGCTTGGGTAGCCGAATCCACGAGACCACCGCCAGCACACCCACATGCACGACGAGGGAAATCGCTACCGCTCGCCACAAGCGGCGACTCAAATCCGTCTGCCGCTCATCGCTCAACCAAAAATCAGCCGATCCTGAGGCCTGTGCCATGAACGTCTGCCTCTATGTTCCTACGCCGGATACTCTAGTAGCTCGCTCCGAATATGAAGGTGGGATACACCCTCCGTAGCCTTAGCGAAGGAGGGAGGTCGCTTCGGAGATTTTCGCACAAGACCCCGCAACGGCCGGTCGTCACAGCCGAAGTAGCGACTTCAGCGGAGCAAACGGCTGCGGAGAGCTTCATTTCTTGCGCGCTGATGTCACGGCATCAACAACACGCTCGGGACCGGCGGGATCGGTCACCATGCCGAGCTTTTCAATGCCGGCTTTCTTGACTCCATCCATGACCTGAATGACTACGCCATACGGCACATCGCGATCAGCCCGCAGATAGATCGACACATCTTTATGCTCCTCTTTGAGCACACGGAGCTTGCGCTCCAACTGCGCGATACTCACCTGGTCTTTATCGAGGTAGAGCCGCTGATCTTTTTCGATCGCGAGCACCGCCCGGATCTCCGGCTTGATCGTATTGGAGGCGGAGGTCGGCAGCTTGATGTCCATCCCGCGATAGAGCATCGGAGCCGTCACCATGAAAATCACCAGCAGCACCAGCACGACATCGACGAGAGGGATGACGTTGATCTCCGCCAAGAACCGCCGATGCCTGTTTTCGAGCATCATCCCTTCACTCCCACAGGAACGGGAGAAACCGACGCAACCGGCTTCGTTTTAGCCGGAAGCAACGCGAGCAACTCGACCACCACGGAGTCCATGTGGAACGCGGCGCGGCGGATACGCGTCAAAAAATAGTTGTAGGCGATGACGGCGGGAATCGCCGCAAACAATCCGGCTGCCGTCGCAATCAATGCTTCCGACACACCGGGCGCCACGGCGGCAATACTGGCCGTGCCTTGTGTGCCGATTTCGCGGAACGAATCGATAATCCCCATGACCGTGCCGAGCAATCCCACAAACGGGCTGATATTCCCGGTCGTCGCCAGAAACGGCAAAAACGATTCCAGCTTGGCAATTTGGCCTTGGGCAATGTGCGCGCCGGTCCGTTCCACGACATGCCGATCGATCGTCGGGGCTCCGTCGCCGTCATACGACGCCCGGCCTGCTCCAGAGACATGGCCCAACCGTTCGGTCACACCATGGAAAATTCTTGCGCAGGGGCTCCCGCTCGTCCGCTGAGCATGCCGCGTGACTTCATCGAGATCTTTAGCCTTCGTGAGCACCGCCATAAACCGGCGGTCTTCCTCGTCAACCGTACGAAACGTCATCCACTTAAAGAGAATGATGCCCCAGGAAATGATCGAAAAACACAAGAGCAGAAACAGCACGATTTTCGAGATCACTCCGAGCGACGCGATAAGCGCTATGGGACCGGATTGAAACATGGGAGTCGACCCTCTCCTTTTTCTGGTGAACGCACCGCAGCGTAAAATGGAGTGTACCAGACGCGGGAGAAAATGGTGGGACTACGAGATGCGGAATGCACACGAACCAGGCTCAGCTTTGTCCTCTGCCTCACCGGCTGTTACTTCCTACACTATAGTGTAGGGACAACTCCACTTCTGCGTGGCCCTGAAGGAGGCGCACCTCCTTCAAACTTACTTCTTGCAGATTCGAACCTGCGGCATGACATCGGGAAAAATGGCGGGGCCGACGGGATTTGAACCCGCGACCTCCAGATTGACAATCTGGCGTCCTAACCAGGCTGAACGACGGCCCCTTAAATCTGTTTGTGCTGAGGATCGGAACGACAAAACCCCATCAGCGGTCGTCGATCACGCCCCAAACTATATTTTCATTGACGATTCGATCACTTGTCCGATCTCGCGCACCAAGTCATTCCTGGTAGGCGGAACAGGGATCGAACCTGTGACCTCTGCCTTGTAAGGGCAGCGCTCTCCCAACTGAGCTATCCGCCCGACTTTCTTCGTAAGTACCGGCGGAGGTTATCAAGTCCCCACTGCCATGTCAATCGATTCTCGCACCAGCCTTATGGATTCCGCGATCGACTTGGGCAACCCCGCGACCGGCCATGCCTCTTCATGGGCGAGACAACTTCCGACCGGCCTGCCGCGGGAAGTATTGCCGATGAACCTGCTTCAGCCGGCTACGCTCCACATGGGTATAGATCTGAGTCGTGGCAATATCGGCGTGACCGAGCATCGTCTGTACGGCCCGCAGATCAGCTCCGCCCTCCAGCAAGTGGGTCGCAAAGGAATGCCGCAGCATGTGCGGCGAGATCGGCTTTGCAATCCCCGCGCGCTGCGCGCGCAGCCGCAGCAGCTTCCAGCATGCCTGCCTCGTCAACGCGCGCGCACGGCGCGACACGAACAATGCGCGAGACACCCGGCCTTTCAGCAGCACCGGCCGCACATGTGCGACATAATCGGCCAGCAGGTCCCGTGCCTGCTGCCCCATCGGCACGACCCGTTCCTTGGCCCCCTTCCCCATGACGCGCAGACAACTCGCATTCAAATCAATCTGCGACACCGCAAGCCCGACAAGCTCGGAGACCCGGAGGCCCGAGGCATACAGTAATTCCAGCATGGCGCGGTCCCGGCAATCTTCAGCGCCGGAACCGGTCGGCACATCCAGCAACCGGACGACTTCCTGCATCGTCAACGTCTTAGGCAACCGGACGGACCGCCGCCTCGCCGTGAGATCGCGCAGCGGATTCACATCCACAAGTTGTTCACGCACGAGGAAACGAAACCACCCGCGCAGCGCCGAGAGTATGCGGGCGATGGATGACGCCGCAAGCGGCTGGCGTTTCAGCATCGCGAGAAACGCCACCACGACCTGCGGCGCAACCGGCTCGCCCATGCCGAGCCGATGCTGCGCCAGGTAGTGCTGAAATTTCGTGAGATCGCGCCGATACGACTCGAGGCTATTGGTCGCCAAACCGCCCTCGACACGCAACCGCGCCAAGTACCGTTCAACAAGCGGATCGATGACGGACGCCGATGAATCAGCCACGCTCATTCACCGGCAAACACAGCGGCATTCCTATTGAGTGTCATAGACAAATCCCTAGGGACCCGTTCGCTGTTCTGTCCTTCGTCGCTCGTATCTCGTCCTTCGACTCTGCTCAGAACCGTGAGCCTGTCGAACGGCGAAGCGTGAAGCGCAGGACGAAGTCCCCTTCTTGGTTCGCGAGATACAAGATACGCTTCACGAGGAACGAAACTATAGCCAACTCCCGCTGCGAACACAATGAACACACCGTGGTTCTCCTTGAAGTCAGTCGGTACGGGACAGACTCTGCCGCCGTTCAAACACCATGCTCCCCAACACACACCATCTCCACACGTTGCCGGTCTTGCCACGCCTGGTCGGGATCGTAACCCTTATCGTGCTGCTCGGCCTCTGTCTCGTTGTGACGGAGCCTGCTATCGCGGGCAACAAACCGGCCGGCCCCGTTCCCAATCCGCCGGTGTTAACACAAACGAAACAGCAGATCGAAAAAGGCGACTATGAATCCGCAGCAGCGACTCTGCGCCGGTTTCTCACAACAACACCCCGGCCTGAGCACCTGGATGATACCTATTTGCTCCTCGGCGGCGCCCTCTACGGCATGCAGGAGTACGCTGAAGCCCTCAGATATTTGAACCAGCTTCAACAAGAATTCCCGGAATCCGAGCTGAGCGAGCCCGGCAAACTCTTATTGGCCCGCACACATGCCGCCATGGGCAATGTCGATTTGGCTCTGCCGCTGGCGGCCCAAGTCCGCGCCGCCGCGTTGAAACTGACGGCGGACTGCTTGGTACAAAAGAAGGATTTCGTCCGGGCCATCCGCACGCTCTTGGAAGGGATGGGCAACGGTTCGGATGAACAGGCGGCGGAAACGCGCGAGCAGATCCGCGACATGATTGCAGAGAAACTCGACAGAAAAGGGTTGACCCGGATACGGGAGGCGTTCCCACGCGCCTATCCCGGCGACCTCGCCTCCATTCGTCTTATCGACTACTACATCTCGCGCGGCGAAGATCACCTGGCGGAAGGAGAAATCCGCCATTTCCTCGCCGCCTTCCCGACACATCCCCATGAGCCCAAGGCATATGATGCGCTGCAACTGCTGAGCACCAGACTCAGAACCAATCAGTATTTCATCGCCGCAGTGCTCCCGTTGTCAGGACGCCTGGGCGCCTTTGCCAACGATGTCCTGGACGGCATCCAGCTTGCGATCGAGCGCGCACGCGAACAGACCGGCATGCCATCCATCGGCTTGATCGTGAAGGACCACGATGCCGATCGCGAGGGATTTCTGGACGATCTCTCAACGTTGCTCACTGAAGACCGCCCGCTCGCAGTGATCGGCCCCATGCTGTCCAAGAATCTCCCTGTCATGGCGGAAATGGCGCAACGGACCAGAGTGCCGCTCATTACCCCGGCTGCCACCCTGCCCAATATCCGCCGGCTGGGCACCTATCTGTTCAGCACCTCGCTCACCTACGGCCTGCAGGCTGAACGCATTGCATCCTATGCCACGAAGGAACAAAGCTATCGGCGGTTCTGCATCCTCTACCCCAATACGATTTACGGCCGGGAACTTGCGCGGCTCTTCGCGCAAGAGGTCCGGCAGCATGAGGGAGAAATCATTGCCGCCGTCCCCTTCAACGAAGGAGACACCGACTTCGGTCCGCCGATCGCGCAGCTCAAAGCCGAGGACCTCAAAAAGTACGGGCTCGCCGTTCCGGTCGACCCGTCGCGGCCGGCAGGAAAACCGCTCAATCGGAAGGATAAACGGATCCTGTACACACCGGGATTCGATGCGATATTCATCCCCAGCCGCTCCAAAGACATCGGGTTGATCGCCGCACAACTGGCATTCCATGACATGCGCGTCCCGCTGCTCGGAACGAACGGATGGAATTCTCAAGATTTCGCCCGCACCGCGGATCGAACAGTCGAAGGCGCCACCTTCGTCGACGGATTTTTTGTAGACAGCCCCAACGCCGCCGTGCAGGAATTTGTGCAGCGCTATCAAAAGCGATTCCAAACCACCCCCTCGCTCTTCACGATGCAAGGATACGATGCAGCCAGAGCGGTCATCGACGGGATCCGCAGCGGCGTCACCTCCGGCGAAACGCTGCAGGAATTTCTCATGACCCAGCGAACACTGCCCACGCTCGCCGGACCTGCCGGATTCGGACCGGACGGCACGCTGCACCGGCCGCTCTTTCTTCTGCAGGTGAAACAAGGTAAATTCGTCCAGTTGAACTGACAGAATCCTGAAACACTCAGCCGCCTGCGTTCCCATGTTACTCAGTGGCTCGATAGGCGCCAAGGCCGTCCTGAATGAACTCGCTTCCGCAGATCCTCCATACGATCTCCTACATGGGGCTCCCGTTGCTGTTCGCCATGGTGCTCCACGAATACGCGCACGGATGGATCGCCGAGCAATGCGGCGACCACACGGCGAAGCTTCAGGGCCGGCTCACGATGAATCCCCTGGCTCACATCGATCCCTTCGGAACGGTTCTCGTGCCGTTGATCTGCCTCTTGTTGCCCGGCGGCTTTTTCATCGGCTGGGCCAAACCGGTGCCGATCGATCCTCGCAACATGTTTAATCCCAGACGCGACATGGCGTTGGTGGCGGCCGCAGGGCCCGGGATGAATATCATCCTTGCGGTAGCGAGCGCATTGTTCTTGGCCCTTCTCCTGACGTTGGAACCGACTCTGTCGCTCCGGCAGGAGGCCGATGCCGAGCCCTCATCGAGCCTCATGACCGCCTTGGTGCTGCGTCCGATCGCCGTCATGGCTCTGTATTCGGTCATGATCAACGTGCTCCTCGCGCTCTTCAATCTGATTCCGATCCCTCCGCTCGACGGAGGGCGTATTCTGACGTGCTTATTCCCAGCCAAGCCGGCGATGGCCCTCATGCGCCTGGAGCCCTATGGCATGATGATTCTGGTCGGCCTCATTATTTTCGACAAGGAGCTGCGCGTGATCCACACCATCACCAACACCTTCGCTTCCGGTCTTTCCAATACGATTCTGTCGACGGCGCTCGGCCTCGGGGGAGGCTCCCAATGACAACGCCGCGCAAACGGGTCCTGAGCGGCATGCAGCCCAGCGGGCTCATGCATTTGGGCAATTATCTGGGCGCGCTGGAAAACTGGAAGGCGCTACAGACAGAGTACGACTGCTACTTTTTCGTCGCCGACTGGCATGCCCTCTCGACCAACTATGCCGACACGACCCGCATACGCACGTTCGTGCAGGATATGCTGATCGATTGGCTGGCCGGAGGCATCGATCCTGAACGGTGCACGATCTTTATTCAGTCCCGTATCCCGGAACACGCGATTCTGCATCTCCTGCTCTCGATGATGACGCCCGTCTCGTGGCTGGAACGCAACCCGACCTACAAAGAAAAACAGGAAGAGATCAAAGAAAAAGATCTCACCACTTATGGCTTTCTACATTCTCTTGTACAAGCCTGATTTTGTGCCGGTGGGCAAAGACCAGCTCCCTCACCTGGAACTGACGAGAGAACTCGCCCGGCGATTCAATGATATCTACAAGACGGCCGTATTCCCTGAGCCAAAAGAACATCTGACCAAGTTTCCAAAAGTGCTCGGCACCGACGGCCGGAAAATGAGCAAGAGCTATCACAATACGATCAATCTGTCGGACGCCGAACCAGCCGTTCGCCAGAAACTCAAGACCATGGTCACCGACCCGGCGCGCGTGCGCCGGACCGATCCGGGCAATCCCGACATCTGTCCGGTCTATGAGTTTCACAAAATCTATTCGCCGCAACCGGTCCAGGATCAGATCAACAAGGATTGCCGGACCGCAGCGATCGGCTGCATCGATTGCAAGAAACAAGTCGCCGATCGGGTCGTCGAACAGCTGACGCCGGTCTGGGATGCGCGCGCGAAGCTGCTCGGCGATCCCTCCCGCGTCGAAGACATCGTGCAAGCCGGCAGTGCGCGCGCCTCGAAAGTCGCCAAGGCAACCCTCGCCGAAGTGAACGAGGCGATGAAGATCTGAGCCCGCCTCGTTCAAGGGTTCATCATTGAACCCGTCGGAGCTTGGGGACTGACACCCTTCTCCGCGCAACGCGTGGTGTCTGTCCCCGTCCGACGTCCGGGGTGACAGCGTTGTTATGCGGCAAGTTGCTGGAGCAACAACCAGCCTTCATTCCATTCTCCAATCCCGCTTTCTGAATTGATGTGGCCTGCTGGACCAATATCTACAAAGCGGCTACCCCAAGCAGCCGCCGCAGACCTGGCAAACTCTATGCTCCCATAGGGATCGTCGGTGCTTGCCACAACGATGCTCGGGAATGGAAGCGACTTCAGCGGCAAGGGCGAGAACCCGACTGCCTCTCTTGGGAAGTTGGGTCCATCCGGGTTCGGTGGGGCAACCAACAATGCGCCTTGTATGCTGAGATGTGTTTTCGCCGCCCAATGTGCGACGAGCAGACAGGCCAGACTATGCGCAACCAGCACGACATTGCCACCAACGTGCGCAACCGTTTGTTCCAGCGCATCACGCCACTCGCTGCAAACCGGACAATCCCAATCACGCTGCTGCACACGCACAAACGAAGGGTTGGCTTTCCCCCAAAGGCTTTGCCAATGTTCAGGACCGGAGTTGCCGATGCCGGGAAGAATGAGCACTGTTGAGTTCATGGCTTCCGTTTCACAAATCAGAAGTCAGCCTGCAATTTTCTATCTGCCGGCTGAAAAATGCGGACCATGAAGGGCATTCTCTTGCGATGTTGAATCGCATAGCCACCGCATTGGACCAACGGGTGGAACTTCGTTTTATGCCGATCAGCAAAAAGACTCAAGACTGCTTAACCGAAAACGGCTTGTTTGTATGCATTCTATCCCGGTGGATCCACTCGCCTGGCGATCACGTTGATCCACCGGCCCTTCCGCTCCTGATTACTGACCACACGCAATACCAGCACCTGCCAGCCTGCGCGGCGCAACGCCCGCGCCAAATCGTCCTTTTTCCATCGCGCGAAGTAACGGCCCGGCATCCAGCCCTTCGTTAACAGGCCGCTCTTCGTTCCATATGTCAGCGTAGCGGCCAGCGTCGCCCCAGGCTTGGCAAGCAACCGTAGCGCCTTCAACACGCGCGCCGCGTCCGCTTTGGGAAGATGGATCAAGGAGGCCGCAGCCCATACGCCGTCGAAACTCGCGGATCGGAACGGCAGCTCGCGCATGTCGGCTCGCACGAGGGGAAGCGACGGAACCGTCTCGCGTGCAACGCGGAGGAATGCCGCAGTCAGATCCATCCCCACAACTCGATATCCCTCGCGCTGCAACAGCTGCGCATCCTGCCCGCCGCCGCATCCGAGATCGAGCACCGGCGCGCCGCGCGGGAGGCCGGCCACCCACTCCGGCAGCAAGGCGGAAGACCGCCTGCGTCGAGCCGTCCATCGTTTGAGAAACGTCCGCGCGCCTTCTTCATAGACCTTGATGGTCGGCGCGACAATGTGACTTGTGGTATGGTGCTGCGATGAGCGAATGGCCATTCAGATGGAGATGCGTATGACTCAATCCTGGTGGAACCTGGCTGCTGTGATCTTCTGTGTGACCGGCATGGCTTCGGTATCCTTGGCGGCTGCTCCGCCGGCTGTCACTCCGCCCTGCGACAAGTACCCGCCCGCCAAACAATCACGCTGCGCCGAAATCTGGAAAGAGCTCAACCAGGAAGACGGGCCGCTCGTCGCACAATTCGGGCTCGACCAGCAGAAACGGCGCGAAGACGGGAAAATCACCGCGCAGCAGCATCTCGCCGAAAACATGGCCTTCATCAAACAATCCACCGAGAAGCGAATCGAGCGGCTGAAAGAGCGCATGTCGAAAGACTAGCCACGACAGTCTCGAGTTACGACACGCGAAAGAATTGATTCGATTCCTTCTCCCGCCCGATTTCTGTTTCCGGCCCATGTCCAGTCACCACAATGGTCGCATCGTCGAGTGTGTACAGCCGCTCCCTGATCGACTGTTCAATGGCATCGAAGTCGCCACCCCACAGATCGGTGCGGCCGATGCTGCCGCGAAAGAGCGTGTCGCCTGCCAAGACGAAGTTGTCGCCGGGAAAATGAAAACTCATGGATCCTGGAGTGTGCCCAGGGGTATGGAGCGCCACTGCGGAAACCCGGCCAACCAGCAGCTTCTCCTCATCCTTGAGCCAGTAGTCCGGCAGCGGCACAGGCACATACATTACGCCGAACATCCGGCACTGCAGCTCAAGATTTTTCCACAGATCAAGATCCTGCTGATGGAGGCAAATCGTCGCCCCTGTCGCCTTCTTTATTTCACCGGAAGCGAGAAAATGGTCGAGATGCGCATGGGTATGGAGGATATGGCTGACCGTGAGGCCGAGCCGGCTCACTTCATGGAGAATGCGCGCAGCATCGCCGCCGGGATCGACGACGATCGCCTGCTTCGTCACCGGATCGCCGATGATCGAGCAGTTGCACCCGAGTGGAGGAACCGAGAAGGTTTTCCGGACCAAGGCAGCCATAGCGCGCCATGCTACAGTCCGACAGCCTTACTGCGCAAGCTGAGGCTCGTCCTCCGTGAAGCGTATCTCGCTAGGGAGAAGAGCGTATAGCTGATGGCGTATAGCACGGGACTGAGCCGGAAAGTCTTGAGTGATGAGTTTTAAGTGTTGAGCTGTATCTGATAACTCCCGACCAAGAACTCACAACTCCGCATTGCTTGTGCCATAAGCCATACGCCATAGGCTCTTTCCGCCGACCACGCTTTACGAGGCACGAGCATTGGAGCAATTTCGCAATACATGGTCACGAATGATGCTGGCTAGGGAGCCTCTGGCCCCGCCCCGCTCCGGATGGTCCAGATCACTTCGGTATCGTAGATCATCCACTCCCGCTCTTTCCGATGGAACCAGACGAGAAACCCCGCGCCTGTTTCGTCAGGGCGCATCTGTTCGACATATACAAGCGCCTGATCGTTCTGAAGCGTCCGCCCCACCCGCGAGAAGGCCAGCCGCTCCAACACCTGCAGCGCCTGCACCGGGACGGCGGCGGACACTTCCGGTTCTTCAAGAGACTGTCCCGTGACAAATCGATAGCGAACCCCGAATTGGAACCGGCCTTGAAGCCGACCGGCTTCGCGGTTGGCTCCGATAAAATCCCTCACAAGGTCAGACGGCAGCCGACCCATGAAAAAGTTCCGATCGTGAAAGGACCCGATTGTTATCAGCTCCTTCTGATCCGGCAACAGCCGGACGACCGTCATACGCTCGATCACCACCAGCCTGGTGTATGAAGTGAGAAATATGCTCTCGATGGTCTGATCGTACAACGCATACTCCTCGGCGGGAATGACCGAAGGAACAGGCATCTCCTCTGCGGGAAGCAATCCCGGCGTAGCAAGACACGTCAGTATCAAAAGGGCCGGCAACATCGCGCATTTCATGTTGCGCTGAGCATAGTCGCGACGAAAGAGTCCGTCAATTCACACATTCCATCATGGACAAGCCGGCGTGAAGCATGGATAATCATCCGCATCATCAGGAGGAGCACCGTGCCCCGATCAATCACGAAGTTCGGTTACGCCGCAGCATGGCTTGCCATCATACTGTATTCATTCTCGGCGGGCGGCTGCCAGCCGGACGATGCTCCCCTCAAAGCAGAAAACGACACGCTCAAAAAGCAAGTGCTCAAACAGGAATCTCTGCTGAGCTCTCTGCAAGACGGGAACAAGGTCATGCAGCAACAGATCGATCTGCTCAACCAGGAACTCCGCGATGCAAAGAACGCAGCCGAGTCAGCCAAGGCAGAAACCCAGAACCTGACTGAGCGGCTGGAGATGCAGGTGGATCAAGCCAAGCGCATGACCGTGGAAGTCCAGCAAATGGCGGCGGCCCGAGCGGCGCAGAATCTCAAGATTGACGACAAGGGCGCACAGTTCGAGACGCTCCCCCGCCCCTTAGGCGCCGTCAGCAAAATCGTCGAGGAGTCGCTTGCGCGTAACGGCTATCAACTGAAGATCGGTATCAAGACGGACCAGAAATCCGTTTTCGTGACGGACCGCAAAGTCTCGACACCCACGTCATTGGAAGTCGCCGGGTTTCGAAACCAATATCTCATCTCCCTGCAAGCCCTGCCCGGCAATGTCACCAAACTCGGCGTCAAGGCGGAATTTGAGAAGGTGGCGCAAGGCGGGCGTATCCTGAGTGTGAGCCCCGAAGAAACCGCCGAAATCGAGCGCCGCCTGATCGGGGACATCAGCAAGGCGCTCGAGGCCCCGACTAGGACCTAACCCGCGCGATTCATGACTCTGCCGCGGCAAAGCACGCTTTCCTTGGTCGGAACCGGACCCCGTGCTAGCATTTCCCGACCATGTCCCTTTCTACCAGTGTTCATGATCTCCGCACCCTGATCCGCTCCTCTCATCCTCTGATCATCATCGAGACGGTGGAGGAGGAGCGGGTTTCCGATTTGCTGCAATCAGTGACTGCGCAAGAACGGATGCCGCTGTTCGAATGGTCCGTGACCAGAGGACTCACCCGCGCCAACGAACCGACACTCAGTAAAATGACCGCCACACCGTTGGCCGTGCTCCAACACCTCCAGAGCTTGACCGTTGAGGCGGTCTTCTGGCTCAAGGACCTCGCGCCTCATCTGCAGGAGCCACCGGTCGCCCGCCAGCTCCGGGAAGTCGGAGCAGTCTTCAACCGCTCCCGGGCAACCTGCGTAATCACCGGCCACCCTATTACGCTGCCGCTCGACATTGAGAAGCTCGCAGTTCGGCTGGACCTGCGATTGCCGGATCGAGACGAACTGCAATCCATGCTCCGAAGCGTGCTGCAATCGCTGGGGCCGAAAATATCTCCTCACCGGCCCCGATCGACCACCGTGGTCCAAAGCATCCTCAGTTCCATCAGCGACTCCAAGGCGGCTCAGCAGGGGCCCTCGGCTCAAGAACGCGATGCGATCCTCCGCGCCTTGCAGGGATTGACCCTTCATCAAGCCCGCCAGATCGTTACGCAATGTCTCGTCGAGGACGGTACCCTTTCGGCCGATGACGTGCAGAACATCCTGAAGCGCAAGGTCCAGGCGATCAAGGACGGCGGCCTTCTGGAGTACTATCCACTCGAAGACAATCGATTCGAGTTGGGAGGATTCGTAAGCCTGAAATCCTGGCTGGAACGCGCGAAGGTCGGATTTACCGCGGAGGCCAAGGCATTAAACCTGACACCCCCTCGCGGCATCATGCTCGTCGGCGTGCCCGGCTGCGGCAAATCGCTCGCCGCGAAAGCCATCGCGCGCGAATGGCAGCTGCCGCTCTTGAAACTCGATGCCGGCCGGCTGTTCGACAAGTTCGTCGGCGAATCGGAAAAAAACTTCCGCAAGGCGATCGAGACGGCCGAATCGTTGTCGCCGATCGTTCTGTGGGTCGATGAAATCGAAAAGGCGATGGTCGCAGGAGGCGGGAGCGGCGAGGCCGACGCGGGCTTGAGCCGGCGGCTGTTCGGCGCCTTTCTCACCTGGCTGCAGGAGAAGAAGCAAGAGGTGTTCGTCGTAGCCACCGCGAACGATCTCTCGTCCCTTCCTCCTGAACTGCTTCGCAAAGGCCGGTTTGACGAAATATTTTTCGTCGATCTTCCGGACGACGGCGAACGGGAGGCCATCTGGAACATTCACCTGGGCCTTCGTAAACAGGACAAGACGCGCTTCGATCTCGTCAAGATCGTCAGCGCCAGCGACGGCTTCAGCGGATCCGAGATCGAACAAGCGGTCGTCGCGTCGCTCTATCGCGCCCTCCATCATAAAACACCGCTGACCACGGATCTGCTGATCGAAGAACTGACTCACACCATGCCGCTCTCCGTCACGCGGCGCGAAGATATCGACGCACTTCGGCAGATGGCTGAAGGCCGGTTCGTCAACGTACGGTGACCTCGATGCGACTCTTGTTCATCACCGGAACCATCGCTGTTGTGACGCTTGTCGGTTGTGCGACGCCGTCGATTGAATCCCCGCAACGATCACTGTCGAACCAACCTCCTCAGATGTCGATCACGGCACACCGCCCCTGTTGCTCATCCGGCCTGCCGAGCCTCAGCCGATCAACAATCGTGCAGACGGCGGCCACACTCGTGGGCGCGACGACGATCACGAGCAACGGCCGAAAGATCGCCTACGACTGTGCCGGCGTCACACGCGCGGTCTTCTTGAAACACGGCATCGATCTCTATGACACCGACTCCGGCGATCCCAATGCCAACGGCGTCCGGCTCATTTATCACCATGTGCGCCGGCACGGCATCGTTCACCAGGGGCCGGCAACCCAGCCCGGAGACTTGGTGTTTTTTGACAACACCTGGGACTTTAACGGAGATGGAGAATGGAATGACCCGCTCACCCACGTCGGCATCGTCGAACGGATCGAATCGGACGGCACGGTGGTGTTCATCAGCCGCGTCGCCGACGCCATCCAGCGGTACCGCATGAACCTCCGGCACCCGCAGATCCATAAGACCGCCGACGGCCGTATTCTCAATGACTACATCAGGCGCAAACTCCCCAGCGACCCAAACCGCCTAGGCCGTCTCGCCGGGGAACTGTTCGCATTCTATGGCACTCGCCTGCCCTCTTAAGGAAAAGACTGAATAGTCTGCCGACTTTTTGCATGACTGAGATACAAACCATCTCAACGGATTTTCAAGAGTTTTTAGCAAAGAGGCGCATCGTCGACCTCTTCCGATTACAGCCCCGGCTTGTAGCAACCGATAAGGAACTGTGGCGAGAATAAAAAGTGACGCGCCGCAGTTTCTTGGCCTCCATTTTTGAAATGACCTGCTAGAATTACTCCATGTCGACATCATCCAAACAACTGCGTGTCCGGGAAACCAGTCCCCTCCGCCGAACACTCACCGACGTGCGGCATGGGCTGTTGGGATTGCACAAAGCTCTCATCGTTGCCGAGCAACTGACCTTTGAGCGGATTTATGGACGCATCGATTCGACAGGACAATTGCTGCAGCTGGTGATGAACGACCCGTGGTTTACCTGGCTCCATCCCCTGTCCAATCTGGTCGTCCGAATCGACGAATTACTGGACGATGGGAAAAGCCTTACCGTCGACGAGGTGGCCGTCCTGTTCGCTGAAGTGCGGAGCCTGATCCGTCCCTCTGAATTGGGCGACGGCTTTGAGCGCAGCTACTATGAAGCCCTTCAGCGGGCCCCTGAAGTCGTCATGGCCCACTGCGAGATGAAGAAGCTCTTGTCCCTTCCGGCTGTCTAGCGGACAGTACAGTCCTCTACCCTCTGATCCAACTTGCTGCATGAAAAAGCGGCCGGCCTATAAGGACCGGCCGCTTTATTAAGAAACTCCTGCAAGAAACCTTGCTTAGTCTTTCCCGCGCTTTCCACGGCTGCGGGCGTTGTCACGCCCTTGCTTGCCGTGCTCGCCGGCCACTTCATCCGCCCGATCTAATCCGCGCATTTTGTCGCCGCCTTTCTCGCGGCCCTTCCCTTTGTGCTTTCCTTTACCCTTGCCCTCGTGCTCATCGCCATCCTTGTGTTTCTCTCCCATCTTCTCCTTCTCTACCATAGGAGCAGGGGCAGGAGGGGCAGGGGCCGTCGCCTGCGGTACAGCGGGCGGAGCCGGAGCAACCGGTGCCGGAGCCTCGCTTTGGGCAAAGACATTCGAGAATGCCAGTAACACTGCGGCTGCTGTAATAGTTGAAACAGTCCTCATCATCATGCTGATCCTTTCGCAATTAGGTTGATGTCACCTGGGGTCTTCGAATTCTCCCAGCCGGTTACGCAAACCTGATGCCAAAGCCAACTTGAGCACACCCGCGCGGTTTTTACGGGAAACTGAGTGGTTGCCCCTTCGCTCAGACCGCCATCGATCACGACCGTGGCAGAATGGCTAATTGTGTCCCCATTCTTGCCTCAGCCAAGACCGGATGATCAATCGGCTACATTCGGCCTTCATCCAACTCAATGACATCGGCCCATGTCGTCACAGACGGTAAGGAATGTCTTCCAGGCGGCCCTGAAACCGCCGGCGAGTCTCATCGTCCTTCGGTTCGGCCTTGAGCAGATTTCGAGAGAAGAGACGAATCTCCGCGGCGGTCACCGGCTTGCCATTGGCCTGGACCCAGGCAAGCAACTCCTCATCCGTCCCACCGGCCAACACGCGCTGTTCAAATGCCTTCGCATCGATTCCCAGAAAATCGACCAGATACTTGTCGAACCCCACCGTCATATAGTTATAGTCCTGAATCTGCCCGGCATTCCGCAAACGAATCTTGTCAATAAACCGCCCCAAATGGGCAATGCCGCCGAGCAAGGATTTAGGGCTGCGTGGATACATCCGTGACTCTCCCTATTCGATGACTTTACACTCGTGTTCAAGCGAAAGATGGTCTGGTGAAGGCAACGACGTTTTCTCGATTGAGCATACACAGACAGCGCGAAGAAAGTATAGAAGGGCGTGCGCTGCCAACTGTTCGATGGGGGCATACTGTTTAAGTTTTTCTGACCGGTGCCGATACGGGAGCAGGAGAGGAAACGCGATGCAGCCACGATGTCATCCCCGAGTCAATGTCGAGTTGTCAGCCAGCATCCAGAGCGATACCGGCGCGTCAACAGGCGTCCTGCTTGATCTCTCGGCGACGGGATGCAGACTGCAAAGCGACATGACTGTGGAGGCAGGAACGTACCTCGCTTTGCAGGTGGATCTCCCCCGGCACCGCATGCCGCTCGCCGTTGATGTATCGATCGTGCGCTGGTCCAAAGACGGCCAGTTCGGAGTGGAGTTTCTTCGATACGGTCTCGGCATGCGCGAACGCCTCACGGATCTTGTGCAAGCCCAGCCGGTGACTACCCCATCCAAAACGCCTGCTCACGCAGAACCCACACTCACCGCCGTCAGCGCGTAATCCCTGCTTCCCTATCAAGAGAAGAGTTCCTCCCACCGCGAGAAGCTTCTCCGTTCCTCCGGCAAAGTGGCGCGTCAGCAGGCCAGTGGGGGATGGCTCCTTGAGTCTGCTCTTCTCACGGCTAATAGGGAAAGACTCCCGACACATTTTTTCGACCTGGCATCATCATTTTGGAACTGTAGTCAGCCCGGTTATTGCTCGAAACGCACCAGCATCTGCGAGCTCTCTCACTAATTTCTCAGTCCATGCCGAAGTGAATAAATAGTCGCTGTGACATGCGTCGTAGACACAATACTTGGAATCAGTAGCTTCCGATTTGGCCGCGCCAGCTTCTGAGGCGCGGAAAACGGGGACAGGCACCTTTCGACAGGCTCAAGGAGCCAGTCCCCTACTTCACCGATAGCTTTGAAGATTTGCCCGCTTGCAGGTACTGATGGATGCCCGCGGCCATTTTGCGCCCTTCGGCGATGGCCCAGACGATGAGGGAAGCGCCGCGTTTGGTGTCGCCACCGGCAAAGACGCCGTCGAGGTTGGTCATGAAGGTTTCGTCCACGGCTACGGCTCCGCGCTGGTCGTACTTCACGCCCAGGCTGTCGAGCAGACCGTTCTTGACCGGGCCGGTGAAGCCCATGGCGAGCAGCACCAGATCGGCGTTCATTTCGAAATCGCTGTTGGGAATCGGCGTGAACTTGCCGCTCTCGAACGCGACACGATTCGCATGCAGCTTCGTGACGTGGCCATTGTGGCCGGTAAACTTTGTGGTGGAGACGCTCCATTGCCGGTCACAGCCTTCTTCATGCGCGTGGGATGTCCGCAATTGCATGGGCCAGAGTGGCCAGGGTGTCGAACCGGCCCGCTGCGGAGGCGGTTCCGGCAACAGTTCAAATTGATGCGCTTCGACACAACCCTGACGATGGGCTGTGCCTAAACAATCCGAGCCGGTATCGCCGCCGCCGATGATCACGACGCGCTTGCCCTTGGCGGTAATGGGATCGTCTGTGACCGGCAGCCCGGACGTGCGCCGGTTCTGCTGCGTCAGAAACTCCATCGCGAGATGCACGCCCTTAAGTTCTCTGCCCGGGATCGGCAACTCACGCGGCTGCTCCGCGCCCATGGTCAATCCGACCGCATCGAACTGCGCGCGAAGCTGCTCCCCGGTGATGTCCCTCCCGACCGCGACACCGGTCTTGAACTCCACCCCTTCCAGCTTCATCTGCTCGAGGCGGCGATCGATCACCCACTTTTCCATTTTGAAATCAGGAATGCCGTAGCGGAGCAGGCCGCCGATGCGGTCTGATTTTTCGAACAGCGTGACGCGGTGGCCGGCACGCGCCAGCTGCTGCGCCGCCGCCAGTCCGGCCGGACCGGAACCGACGATGGCGACCGTCTTGCCTGTTTGGACGACCGGCATGATCGGCGTCACGAGCCCTTCGTCGAACCCTCGATCGATGATGTTCCACTCGAGAATACGGATAGAGACCGGATCTTCATTGATACCGAGCACGCAGGCCCCTTCACAGGGAGCCGGACAGAGCCGGCCGGTGAACTCCGGGAAGTTGTTGGTCGTATGCAGCGCCTTGAGCGCATCTTTCCAGCGGCCGCGATAGACAAGATCGTTCCACTCGGGAATCAGATTGACGACCGGACAACCGGTGTTGCCCTGGCAAAACGGCACGCCGCAATCCATGCAACGCGCGCCCTGGACCTTGAGCTTGTCCTCGGAGATGGGCTCGTACATCTCCTTCCAATCGAGCACGCGCAGCTCGACCGGCTTTCGCTTCGGCCCCTCACGGGGATATTTCATGAAACCTTTCGGATCACCCATTTTCCTCTTCCAGTGCTGAGGGCTTAGATTAACAATCTTTACCCCTTACGCCTCACCCCTAACCCCTCACCAGCTAGTGGACCGCGCTTGCCTTGCGCTTTCGTTCTTCGAGGACACGCTTGTAATCGACCGGCATCACCTTCACAAACTTGGGCACGGCGGCATCGAACGCATCCAGCACCTGCTTGGCCTTGCGGCTGCCGGTATACATAAAGTGCTTTGTAATCAAATCGTGCAGCAGTTGCTTGTCCTCTTTGGCCGCGACCGGCTCCAACTCGACCATGCCGGTATTGCACCGCCCCTGGAACTTGCCGAGTTCATCCAGGACAAACGCCATGCCGCCGGACATGCCCGCCGCAAAATTGCGGCCGGTGCGTCCCAGCACGACGACCACCCCGCCGGTCATGTATTCGCAGCCATGATCGCCGGTGCCTTCGACCACGGCGCGCGCGCCGCTGTTCCGCACGGCAAACCGCTCGCCCGCCATGCCATAGAAGTAGGCTTCGCCTTGCGTCGCCCCATAGAGCGACGTGTTGCCGATGAGAATCGTCTCTTCCGGGTTGTAGACAATATGTTTCGGCGGGAACACGACAATCTTGCCGCCGGAAAGTCCCTTGCCGATGTAGTCGTTCGATTCACCCTCCAACGTCAGCGTGATGCCCCTGGAGAGGAACGCGCCGAACGATTGGCCCGCCGACCCCGTAAACTTGATCGAAATTGTGTCTTCCGGCAAGCCTTCCAACCCGTATCGCTTCGCAATCGTACTGGACAACATCGTCCCGGCCGTCCGGTTCACGTTCCGGATCGGCAGATCGAGCGTGACCTTCTCGCCCTTCTCGATGGCCGGCTTGCACAGCTCAATCAGCTTCCGGTCGAGCACGTCGGCGATGCCATGGTCCTGTTTCTGCACACAGTGTCGCGGCACGTCCGCCTCGACATCGGGAGCTGTGAGCAGCGGAGTGAGGTCCAACCCCTTCGCCTTCCAATGATCAACGGCCTTGGTAATCTTCAGCTTATCGACACGCCCCACCATCTCATTGATCGTCCGGAAGCCGAGCCGGCTCATGAGCTGCCGTGCTTCTTCGGCCACGAAGAACAGATAGTTCACGATATGTTCCGGCTTACCGTTGAATTTCTTCCGCAACTCCGGGTCCTGTGTGGCGATACCGACCGGACAGGTATTCAAATGACACTTCCGCATCATGATGCAGCCTTCGACGATCAGCGGAGCCGTCGCGAATCCATATTCCTCGGCGCCCAGCAGCGTGGCAATCACGACATCACGCCCTGTCTTCATCTGCCCGTCGGTTTCGACCCGGATACGGCCGCGCAGATCGTTGAGGACCAGCGTCTGATGCGTCTCCGCCAAGCCCAATTCCCAAGGCACACCGCCGTATTTGATGGAGGAGAGCGGCGACGCGCCGGTGCCGCCCGAATCGCCGCTGATCAGCACTTTATCCGCATGGGCCTTTGCGACCCCCGCCGCGACGGTGCCGACGCCGACCTCCGAGACGAGCTTGACCGATACGGCGGCATCCGGATTCGAATTCTTCAAATCGAAGATCAGCTGCGCCAGGTCTTCAATCGAGTAGATGTCGTGGTGCGGCGGCGGCGAAATCAGCTGCACACCGGGCGTCGCGTAGCGGAACTTGGCGATATTCTCATCGACTTTATGGCCGGGCAACTGGCCGCCCTCGCCCGGCTTGGCGCCCTGCGCCATCTTGATCTGCAATTCGCGCGCATTCACGAGATAGTGGGCCGTCACGCCGAACCGCGCCGACGCCACTTGCTTGATATACGAATTCTTGGAGTCGCCGTTCGGCAACGGCTTGAACCGCTCCGGATCTTCGCCGCCCTCGCCGGTGTTGCTCTTACCGCCAAGACGGTTCATGGCGACGGCCAGCGTTTCGTGCGCTTCCTTGCTGATCGACCCGAATGACATGGCGCCCGTATTGAAGCGCTTCACGATTTCGCTCGCCGGCTCGACCTCATCGATCGGAACCGCCGCCGGCGCAAACGTGAAATCGAGCAGGCCCCGCAAATTCGAGCGCCGCTTGCTTTCGTCGTTCACGAGCTGCGCGAATTCGGCGTAAGTCTTCGGATCGTTCGACTTGCTGGCATGCTGCAATTTGTAAATCGTGTCCGGGTTCCAGTTATGGTGTTCCCCCTGGATGCGATAGTGGACTTCGCCGCCGAACTCGAGCTGACGAATCGCCGCCGGCTCATAGGCGACGCGATGACGGCGCAGCGTTTCTTCGCCGATCTCGCTGATGCCGACGCCTTCCACACGCGACGGCGTGCCGGTGAAGTAGCGGTCGATGAGTTCGTGATTCAACCCGATCGCTTCAAAAATCTGCGCCCCGCAATAGGACTGCACGGTCGAGATGCCCATCTTGGAGAAGATCTTCAGCAGGCCCTTGTTGATGGCCTTGATGAACTTGCCTTCCGCCGTCTGCGCGTCGAGCCCTTCCGGCAGATAATTGTCGCGCTCCATATCGACGAGCGTCTCGAAGACGAGATAGGGATTGATCGTGCCGGCGCCGTACCCGATCAGGCAGGCGAATTGATGCACGTCGCGCGGCTCGCCGGTTTCAAGAATCAACCCGACCTCGGTCCTCGTACATTCGCGGACCAGGTGATGGTGAACGGCGGAGATGCCCAGCACGCTGGGAATCGGCGCCCAGTGCTCATCGACGCCGCGATCGCTGAGAATCAGAAATTTGTAGCCCTCCTTGATCGCCTGCGAAGCCGCCTGACACATGGCGTCGACCGCCGCGCCGAGTCCAGCCGGCCCTTCGGCGACACGGAACAGCATGCGGAGCGTCTTGCTCTTGAAATGCGGATCGGAGATGCCGCGGATCTTCGCCAAGTCCGCGTTCGTCAGAATCGGCTGCTGCACCTTGATGCGGCGGCAGGATTCGGGCGACTCATCCATCAAGTTGGGCTTCGGGCCGATATTGGTCACCAGCGACATCACCAGCTGCTCGCGGATCGGGTCGATCGGCGGATTCGTCACCTGCGCGAACAGTTGCTTGAAATACTTGAAGAGCAGCTGCGGCCGATCGGACAACACCGCGAGCGGCGTATCCGTCCCCATCGACGAAATCGCTTCTTCACCGGTCACGATCATCGGAGTGATGACCATCTTCAACTCTTCGACCGTATAACCGAAGGCCTGTTGCCGCTGGCGGATCGTGGGATGGTCCGGCTGCGGCACGTTGAGCGGCTCCGGCAGTTCGTCGAGCGAGACCCCGTACTGCGTGACCCAGCTCCGATAGGGTTTGCGGCCCACGATGTCGGCTTTGATCTCTTCGTCGTCGATGATGCGCCCCTGCACCGTATCGACCAAAAACATACGGCCCGGTTGAAGCCTGCCTTTCATGCGAATGTCTTTGGCATCCGCCGGCAGCACACCGGCTTCGGACGCCAGCACGACCATGTCGTCCGTCGTCACTTGATAGCGGCAGGGACGCAGACCGTTGCGGTCCAACGTCGCGCCGATCATCTTGCCGTCGGTGAAACAGACCGCCGCCGGACCGTCCCAGGGTTCCATCATCGCGGCATGGTACTGATAGAACCCGCGGCGATCGAGATCCATGTGCGCGTTCGCGACCCAGGGCTCCGGAATCAGCATCATCATCGCATGGGGCAAGGAACGCCCGCCCAGCAGGAGAAATTCGAGCGCATTGTCCAGGCAGGCAGAGTCGCTCTGCTGCTCATAGACGATCGGGAAAAGCTTTTCCATGTCTTTCCCGAACAGGTCCGAATGGAGGCGTCCCTGACGGGCCTTCATCCAATTGACGTTGCCCTTGAGCGTATTGATCTCACCGTTGTGGCAAATATGCCGATAAGGATGCGCCAGCGGCCAGGTCGGAAACGTGTTCGTACTGAACCGCGAATGGACAAGCGCCAGCGCGCTCGCCATCCCCGTGTCGTTGAGATCTGCATAGTAGGCCGCCATCTGATGCGGCAGCAGCAAACCCTTGTACACGATCGTGCCGGCTGAGAGGCTGGGAATATAGACGTGCTCGCGGCCTTGGATGGCCGACTCACGGATCGCGGTTTCGATCAATTTGCGGATGACGTAGAGCTTCCGTTCGAATTGCGCTTCGTTCAGCGCGTCGCGGGCAATGAACACCTGGCGCATGAACGGTTCGGTTTTCCGCGCCTGCGGCCCGATGGCATCGCTCTTCACCGGCACATCGCGCCAGCCAAGCAAGCGCGCGCCTTCCTTCTCGATAATCGCGGCGAAGAGCTTTTCGCATTGTTGGCGGGACGTGTGAGCAGGCGGCAAAAACACCTGCCCGACCCCGTACTCACCGGCGCCGGGAAGGGTGACCCCGACATCAGCAGCGGCGCGCCGCAAAAACTCATGGGGGACTTGGAGGAGAATGCCGGCGCCGTCGCCGGTGCAGGGATCGCATCCCTGCGCGCCGCGATGGGTCAGGTTTTCCAATACCTGAAGTCCCTTGCGGACGATATCGTGCGACTTCTGTCCTTTAATGTTCACGACGAACCCGACGCCGCAGGCGTCTTTCTCATGCCGGGGGTCGTAGAGCCCTTGTTTGCGGGGAAAGCCTGGAACGTTCATGTCCCCTATCCCATTCACAATGTGGAGAAGTTTCCCTGTCGGACGGAAGTGCGTTACGCGAGGAGATTTGGACTGACTGAACTCCGTAATCTCCGGCTGAATCCGCCAGCCGAGTGTCAGGGGGAAACTTACTGGATGGGTCCTTCATCTGTCAAGATTGCGCCGGCCGACCAGCCATCCGTTGCTTGACTTTGTTTCATGCTCTGCCCTACCATCCGGCACCATGACTCGAGGCCCTGTGCTTTCAACTGTCAACACCATGGCGGACGTATGGGATGCGTATCGTCACGAACTGGACGGAGTTGAAGATCGGGTCAACAAGAATCTGGACTCCAGCGTCGCCCTCGTCAATACCGTAGCCGCTCAGATTTTAAGCGGCGGCGGCAAGCGTGTCCGGCCCCTGCTGCTTGTGCTGAGCGCCCGCCTGTGCGGGTACACCGCGAAAGAACACCAACAGCTCGGCAGCCTGGTCGAATTTATCCATACCGCCACCCTGCTGCACGACGACGTGGTCGATGAAGCCGATCTTCGCCGCGGCAAACGAACTGCGCGCAAGGTCTGGGGCAACCAAATCAGCATTCTCGTCGGCGACTACCTCTATACCCAAGCCATGTGCCGGGTCATCGAATTCCGCAGCCAAGAGATCAACGAGGTGCTCGCGGAAGCCTGTAAGAAGATGGCGGAGGGCGAAGTCCTCCAACTCTACTACAACGGCAATCCCGGCCTACCTGAAAGCGACTACATCAAAATCGTCGAGCATAAAACCGCCGGATTGATCGCGGCGGCCTGCCGCATGGGGGCCATTCTCGCCGAGGCCTCCGACGCACAGCAGGAGGCGCTGTTCCGCTTCGGCCAATATCTGGGGATCGCCTTCCAGGTCGCCGACGACACCTTGGATTACACCGCGAACGGCGCGGCCCTCGGCAAAACGATCGGGCAGGATCTGCGGCAGGGCAAAGCGACGCTTCCACTGCTCCATTTGCTGCAACAGTGCTCCGAGGAAGACCGCCGCATGATCAAGGATCGAATGGAGACCAGAACGTTGAGCGCCGAGGATCTGGAGCGCATTCTGTTCCTGATGAACGAATACGGGTCGATCACGTACGCGATGGACCGGGCCAATACATACATCGCCGCCGCCAAGCGCGAACTCGATCTTTTCGAGGAAGGTCCCGTTCGGCGCGCCCTGACGGTCACCGCCGACTACATGATTACCCGCGACCGATAGCCGTTCTTCCTGCCTGCATATCGCGCAGACCGGCCCTGGAAAGAACGCCGCCACAGTGGAGGGATGTCCTTCCCGTCATCATCGAGCCATTCATCGTCAGCCACACACAGCAGGGAGCCACGCATGTCACAGATTCTTCCGTTTCACGGCACACTGTACGATACCGCCGTCGTCGGCAATATCGAAAAATTAGTCGCGCCTCCGTACGACATTATCGATGCGGCCGGCCAACAGGCGCTCCATGACCGGCATCCACAGAACATCATTCGTCTGGAATTAGGACTCGACCGGGCCGGCGACAACGCCACCGACAATCGCTATACCCGCGCCGGTATCGCGCTACGCGAATGGATCAAGAGCGGGGCGCTCAAGCGGGACCAGGAACCGGCCATCTACTACCACACGATCGAATACCGTCCGCCTTCGTCAGGACCGGGCGCGCCCACGAAGCTTCTTCGAGGGTTTCTCACTGTCGTGAAACTCGAAGCGTTAGATTCCGGGCACATCTATCCGCATGAAAACACACGGGCCGCCGCAAAGACCGATCGATTGAACTTGATCGAAGCGTGCCGTGCCAACTTCAGCCCGATCTGGTCGCTCTACTCCGATCCGCAAGGAGCCGTCATCGGATTGCTCGAAACCGTCACGAAAGGGACGCCGGCCCGATATGACTTCCAGGATGATGCGGGGTGCCGGGAGCGTCTTTGGGCCGTGACCGATCCGGCAGTACTCAAACAGATCGTGGACCAGATGCAGAGCAAACCGCTCTTCATCGCGGACGGACACCATCGGTATGAAACCGCTCTGAACTATCAAAAACTCCGCCGGCAAACCGGTTCGCCGGCAGGCCCCCAACCCTACGACGGCGTGTTGATGCTGCTGGCCCCGCTTGAAGATCCGGGCCTCACGGTACTGCCTACACACCGGGTCACAACCACTCCGCTACCCCCGTATGATGGCGTCAAAGCACTGCTGGGCGACACCTTCGACTTTCAGGAATTCCCCTATACGGCCGAGACGAAAGACGGGGTCCGCGCGCAATTTCTCAACGCCTTGCGGACGAATGGACGCACCGCACCGGTCTTCGGCATTGCCTTGAAGGGAGACAGCCGCTATCTCGCACTCACGTTGAAACCGGCCCATCGTCCGTCCCCCCAGGCGTCTCCGCGCACAAAACTCGACGTCTCGCTGCTGCAACAACTCATCGTCGCCAAACTCTGCCCGACTCAAGAAGAACAAGAAGCGATCCTCTACACCAAGGACGACCACGAAGCCCTCAACTGGGCGGCCCAAGGGACCGGAACCGGCGCGCTGTTGCTCAATGCGACGAAGGTCGGCGAAATCCAGGCAGTCGCAACTGCCGGCGAGCGCATGCCGCACAAATCGACCTATTTCTATCCGAAACCCCTGACAGGACTGGTCATCAACGTGATGGATATTCCGTGAAGCGTAAGGGGTGAGGGGTAAGGGGTTAGGGGACGGAACAAGAGCGTGGTCAGAAAGCCTAACGAGGCGCGATCCCCCCAACCCGATGATCTAGACCATGACCGCCAAAATTCTCATTGTCGATGACGATGCCGACATCGTCGCGATGTTGGCAGACCGGCTCCACTCCCTCGGCTATAGTACGGTGGCTGCGCGGGACGGGCGGGAGGCGCTGGAGCAGATCGCGCAAGAATCGCCCCACCTCGTGCTGCTCGACCTGACGCTGCCTAAGCTTTCCGGACTCGATGTACTGAAACAACTGAACCGCTCAAAACACACGGAGTCCTTGCCGGTCGTCGTCATGACCGCCCACGGCTCGATTGACGTCGCCGTCGACGCCATGAAAGAAGGCGCCTACGACTTCCTCACCAAGCCCCTCGAAAAAGATCATCTGCTCATCGTCATCCGCAAGGCCCTGGAGCGGGATTCACTGCAGCGGCAAGTCGCGTATCTCCGGTCCGAGGTCGCCGGCCGGTACGCCTCCATCGTCGGGAGCAGCCCGTCCGTACAATCTGTGCAGGAAGCGGCCCAGCGGGCCGCTAAGTCCGACGCCGGCGTCTTGTTACTGGGAGAAAGCGGAACCGGCAAAGAGCTGTTCGCCCGCTCCATTCATCAGTGGAGCCCCCGCCAGGCCATGCCGCTCATCGTCATCAACTGTGTGGCGTTGACCGAAACGTTGCTTGAGAATGAATTGTTCGGGCACGAGCGCGGCGCCTTCACAGGAGCGGACCGGCTACAAAAGGGCAAATTGGAAATGGCCGATGGCGGCACGGTCTTTCTCGACGAGATCGGGGACATGCCGCCGTCGCTTCAAGCGAAACTACTGCGCGTGCTGCAGGACCGCGAATTCCACCGTGTCGGCGGCTCCAAAAACGTTTCGGTCAATATCCGCGTCATCGCCGCCACGAACAAGGATCTGAAGAAGGCGGTGAAGGCCGGCCAATTCCGCGAAGACCTCTATTTCCGCTTGAACGTCATCACCCTCACACTCCCGCCTCTTCGGGAGCGCCGCGGAGACATCGCTGCCCTGGCTCAGTTCTTCCTCGACCGGCATACCAAAGATGCGAAACGCCCCGGCATGACCCTCAGCCCCGCCGCGCTCGATGCGCTCACCCGCTATCCATGGCCTGGAAACATCCGTGAGTTGGACAATGTCATCGCCCGCGCCGTCGTCCTCAGTCCCACGGACACCATTGAGCCGGCGGTGCTGGCTCTGCTGCCGGAAGACGCGGGACTGCGCGCCCAGGACAACAACGCTCTATCATATGTGGATTTGCCGTACCACGAATCCATGCATGAGCACGGCCGACACATCATCGACCGCGCCATCGAGCGGGCAAACGGCAATCAGACGAAGGCCGCCGAATTTCTCAAACTTCAGCGCACCTATCTGCTTCGGTTGATCAAGCAGTACAAATCCAGGCAGGCGTGAAAGAACGCGTCCGCGCGTATCTCGTTAATAAGGAGAAGAGCGTATAGCTGATAGCGTATGGCCTGTAGCACGAGAGCGAAAGGGAATGTCACACCATCGGCAGCTCATTGTTCTGTCTCGTGCCACAGGCCATCAGCCATAAGCTCCCAGCCTTTTCGTGCCATAAGCCATACGCCATAGGCTCTTTCAACCGGCTGCGCTTCACGAGATACGGGCACCGGCAGGCTTCCGATCTTCCAAGCGTATCAGCCCCGCTTGCACATCGTGCTCCGCCTGCCCGTACCGTTCGGCAGTTCCGATGTCAGACCAGTATCCTTTCAGATCGTACCCAAGCACCGCATCGCCTCGCGTGATGGCCGCCACATAGGGATCGATGATCGACGATGCCACGCCCTTCGGCACCTCGCGCAGCAACCTGGGATTCACAATATGGATTCCGGCAAACATCCGTGGGACAGTCGGAACCGGCGCTGACAGGCCTTTTCCCGTAATGCGCACGATCCGGTTCCCCGCTCCCATCTCCACCAGCCCCCAGCCGGCGGCATCGGGATCCTCCCGCAACACCAATGTCGCCGCAGCATCGTTCGTATGATGGAACGTCCACAGCGCAGTGAGATCCAATTCGACGAGGGTATCTCCGTTCAGTACCAGCACCGGCTCACATGAAAAATACGGCTCCGCCTGTTTGATCCCCCCGCCTGTCCCAAGAATCATCGGCTCACGCGAGTAGATAATCCGAAGGCCGAACTGCGAGCCGTCACCCAGCGCCTGTTCGATCATAGGGCCAAGATAATGCAGATTGATGACCACCTCATGGAACCCGTGACGCTTCAGCAGCAATAAGTTCCAGACGATCAGCGGCGTCCCGCCGACGGGAAGCAGCGGCTTGGGCATCGTGTTGGTCAGTGGTCTGAGGCGGGTTCCGAGCCCCGCCGCGAGGATCATGGCTTTCATGGCAAACCGTAAGGGGTGAGGCGTGAGGCGTGAGGGGAGAACGTCGGATGATGGTCTCGCTGTCTCTTCACCCCTAACCCTTTACCCTTCACTGACTACTGTAATTCCGGCACGTACGGAGTGAGGTGTGTTCGGAGCGTCTCCAATTCCGGATACTTCTGGAGATTGTGTTTGACATAGCCCAACACACGAGGAATGTCTGCCAGGAATTTCGGATTGCCTTTGACGCGATCGATATAGACAAAACGCCCGGCCGCTTTGAGATTGCGCTGGATGCTGGTGAGATCGAACAGGCGTCGAAATGCGGCGCGATTGGCCCACACAAAGCGCTGTTCGGCCAACCGGTCGAGATAGTAATTGACCAGGACGTCGATCAACGATTCATCGAGCTGGATATAGGCATCCCGCAAGAGCGACGCCAAATCATACGTCGACGGCCCCATCAGCGCGTCTTGAAAATCGATCACGCCAAGCCGCGCTCCATCGACCATCAGATTGCGCGAATGGTAATCGCGATGCACGAAGACACGCGGCTGGCCGGCCAGCAAATCTGCAATCTGTTCGAACTCGCGGCGGATCGGCATCCAGTCGTCGGCGCACATCGGCTTGCCCTGGCGCGCCACAATGCCATACTCCAGAAAATGATCGAACTCCCACAGGAGTAGCGGCGCATCGAAACTGCGGTGAAAGGCCAGACACCCCGGATCGGCAGGCGTTGTTCCCTTGATCTGCATCTGCACTAACACGTCGATGGCCTGTTTGTATCGGGATTCCAACCCGGGCGCGTCCGCCACGCTGACCGCTTCCGCCAGCGTCACGTCGCCGAAATCCTCCAGATACAACAGCCCGGCCGCTTGATCGTAGCAATACAGCGTCGGCACCGGGACCCCGGCCTTTGCCAGATGCGACATGACGTTGAGAAACGGCAACTCAGCGATCTGATGCGTGGCCCCGCTCACAGCCTCTTCAGACTGTTTGAATGCTTCCGGCTCGGCCAGCTGCATCAGAATCAGGGAATGAGGAGGCCCTCCTGCGAGAGCCACGCGATAATAGCGCCGATTGGACGCATCGCCCGCCAACGGCGTCATCCCTCGCAAAATCAAACCGGGAGCAAGATGCGCTTCAACCGTCCGCGCCACGAGCGTTTGATCCGGCAGAGCAAGCGGAGCCTTTGGAGGGGCAGGATTCACGGTCGTCATATGGGGCGGATTATAGCGAGGGGCCTCGAACTTGTCACGAAGACAGCACAATCCATCAGTGTTTGCCGCGTACAGTCAAGGCCGAACTCACCGGCCACAGACTGTCGAGCCGGGACATGACCGCGGCGCCGACGGCCGCGCCGATGGTATCAGCCACCCAATCGAGCCAGCTCGAATCACGAAACGGCACGAGCGACTGATGAATCTCATCGCTGATCCCATACAAGGACGCGAAGAGGACGGCCAGAGGCAAGGCCAGGCTTCCCCATGACTCGTTTGTCCCCCAACGCAAAGCCCGATAGCACAATCCTCCCAATGCCGCGTATTCAACCGCATGCAGAACCTTGTCACTGAAAGACAGGACGAACGACGGAAGATCGTCTTCCGGATGGGGCTGCGATGACAAATAGAAAATCAGTCCGGCATAGGCGCACACCGGCATCCAGTATCGGAGAAATCTGCTCACTATTTTTCCTTTCCAGCAAGAGGGCCCCGGCAAATATCGCCGTTGATTGCATGCCCCCTATCCCTATGACATACTTTGCACAACAATGGAATTGTTTCCCCAATGAAGCGCGCCCACGTCTGTTTCGTGTGGCATATGCACCAGCCGTACTACACCGATCCGGTGGCTGGATCGGCCAGTATGCCCTGGGTGCGGCTCCATGCGACCAAAGCCTACTACGACATGGCGTACCTGCTGGAGCAATTTCCGGCCGTACATGCGACATTCAACTTTACCCCGTCGCTCCTGCTGCAACTACAGGAGATCGGCACCGGCGCCGTGCGGGATCTCTTTCTCGAACATGCGCAACGGCCTGCGGCGGACCTCACTGATGAAGAACAAGCCTTTCTGATCCGCCATTTTTTTTCTGCCAATTGGGCCACGATGGTGCGTCCTTACCCGCGCTACCACGAATTGCTGGTGAAGCGTGGATTAGACATCCAGGGGCAGAACCTTAACGGCCTGGCTGAGCGGTTCTCCGTTCAGGATTTTCTGGATCTGCAAGTCTGGCACAATCTCGCCTGGTTCGGATATGGCGCCGTCGCTCGCTATCCCCGCCTGGCTGCACTACGCAATAAGAATCGTGGCTTCACGGAGGAGGAGAAACAGGAGATATTGGCGCTCCAGCTCGCAACTATGCGCGAAGTCGTCCCTCTGTATCGGCAACTCGTAGAACGAGGACAAATTGAGCTGACGACGACCTTCTTTCATCCGATTCTCCCACTCGTCATCGATACCGACCTCACCCGGCGCGCCAGGCCGGATCTCCCGCTGCCGGCTCGATTCCATGCCCCTGAAGATGCCGAGGCCCAACTCCGGCTGGCCGTCGACTTTCACAGCAGAACATTCGGCCGCTCGCCGGCAGGCTTATGGCCGTCGGAAGGGTCGGTCTGCCCTGAGCTGCTCCCTCTCGTCCATAGCACCGGTCTGCGCTGGCTGGCGACTGATGAAGGCATCCTCGCCCGTTCAATGGAGTTGGAGGGGCGACCGTGGAATCGGCAAGGATCGCTCTACCGGTTCTACCGGGCCGGACTGCCCGGACAAGAATTGACCATGCTGTTTCGAGACCGAGAGATATCCGACGCGTTCGGATTTGTGTACCACAAGACGACGCCGGAATCAGCCGCCGACGATGTGCTCCGGCGGCTGCGGAACATCGTCCGGGAGACGGCACAGGAGGAGATTGTCATCGGCGTAATCCTGGACGGAGAAAATCCTTGGGAACATTACTATGACGGCGGCGAGCGATTTCTTTCCCTCCTGTATTCCACTTTTTCACAACGCACCCTGGATCAGGAACACAGTGTCGCCGTCCAATCCACGAC
>LNFM01003290.1_pt1 | contig 32159 bp, 28 predicted proteins | sample 596031 | NCBI WGS metagenome assembly LNFM01 (sample SAMN04254537, study PRJNA301005) | activated carbon metagenome | isolation source: dual media filters at the Ann Arbor, Michigan drinking water treatment plant | place: USA: Ann Arbor | reverse complement strand
CCGGTCACCCGGTCTTGCTCGGTCTTGCTGATCTGCGAGTAGTAGACGCTGAGGGACGAGGTCTCGCCCTTGCGCACCTGTCCTCCAAGCGCCTCGGCTTGCCGGTAGGTCATCCAGTAGCGGCTGCTGTAGCCCATGGCGTCTCCCATGGCCCACAGGAACAGCGTGTTGATGCCGGTATAAGCGGTGCCGCAATGGCGAAGAGGTCTGCCGCCCCCTTGGGTGGCGTTCCACGGCCTCACCCAGGGCATGACCCCCTGTTCGAGTTTGGTGAGAATGAGATCGGTGATTTCGGCGGCGATGTCGCGGCGCGCTCCTTTGCCGGCTGTCCGGCGCGAGAAGGTCTTTGCCATGATGTGATCCTTTATCGGACTGGCCCGAGTGACGGGCGATGACGAAAAACGGGGCAGCCCGGCCATAGCCGAGCTGCCCGCAGGGACGCCCAGGAGAGAGCGTTACTCGGCGGCTTCGAGCGTCTCGTCGGGGTGCTCGACCTCGAAGTCGTTCTGATCATCACCGCAGTCGTCGGTGGGATCATCTTCGGGATCTTCGTGGGCGCTGCCGCAATCGTCGCCGTCTTCCGCAACGGGGACGGCACGCACGATGTCGAACCGCATCGCGTCGGGCACCCAAGCCAGCGCCGCGTCCTTGATTGCCGGTTCGGTGATGGCTTCACCGGCGAACAGCTTCTGGCAGGCTGCCGAGACTTCAGGCTTCTTCGAGGCCGCATAGCGTGCCGCCAGCACCTCCCCGCCGATCTCGGTGAGGAGTGCGAGCAGCGTCCCCTTGGAGACCCGGTCGAAGAAGTTGGCCGAGGTGGGTCGCCACCACTGCGCAGGCTCAATGTGGAGGATGGCGGCGAGACGGGCGTGAAGCGGGTTGGTCGTATCCGAATACTCGGGCTTCGCTTCGATCGATCCGGCCACCATCAGCGCCAGCCATGCGGCCTTGCCGGTGTCATCGAGCGCGCGGAAGCCTTCGAACCGCGCCAACACGTCGCCGGCCTCGGTCCAGGTCGTATCGAGCGCATCGCGTGCCTGTTCGATAGCAGTGCGGGCCTGGGTCGGCTCGCCGTCCGTGCCGGAGGCCGGATCGCTCGGGCGAGTGGCCTTCATCGTGGTCCCGTAGCGCTCGTAGCCGCGGTTCCCATCGATCATGGCAAACAGCGCATAGTCGAGCGCGAGCGCCGGATCGGCAAGGAGGGCGGCGGCGAGGATGTCCCGGCGCTGCATGGCGAGTTCATCGGACAGCCGGGCGCTCAGAGGCTTGCCGCCCGGCGCGATCTTCTCTGGCGGCGGTGCCTTGCTCGTCGCCCCGGTGCTGCCCGAGCCCCCGCGGTCGTCGCCCGGATCGCGGATCGGGGTCTCGCTGAAGTACGTCGTCTCCAGCACCATCTTGCCGTCCGAGGCGAGGGTCAGGAACGTGCCGATCTGGCCCTTGAGGTCGTCGGGCAGGATCGTCGGGCGGCGCTGAAGTTCGTTCCACTCGTCTTCGAGCTTGTCGTATTCGGCCTCAAGCGCGCTGCCCGCCTCGTCATCCAGTTCGCCGCTGTCCAGCTCGTCGCCGATTTCTTCCATGCGGGTCTGGATGGCATCGGCCCGGGCTTCCTCGGCCTCAGACATCGGTTGCTTGGGAAGGTTGACGCGGTGAAGCCCTTCGGTTGCGTTGTAGATGTGCGCGGAAGCCACCGGTCGCACCCAAGCGAGGCCCTGCTCTTCGCCAAGGCGCTTGGCCTCGGCTTCCATGATAGCTGCCGCCAGCCCCTGAGCGATCTCGGGATCGGACCAGCGGTCACCATTTTCGCTGAAGAGTTCACGTTCGATCGTACCGCCTGCCGCGACATAGGCGTCCTCGCCAACAAGCTGAGCGATCGGGTCGGTTGCCTTGAGGGCGTCGCCGGCAATCGCGCGGCGCACCTGATCGGGCGTGGTGTAGCTGTAGGTGCCATATTGCTCGAACACCCGGGCCTGTTTGGCCTGATCTGCCGTGGTGGCATAGGCCTTTGCCATGTCGAGGGTGATTCGACCTTCGGCGAGTGCCTCGAAGACCGGATCGGCAAGGCCCGCGAGCCGGAGACGCCCCTCGACGAAACGGCGAGTGACGCCGAAGCGCTTGGCGACCGCATCGAGATCGCAGCCCTCGCCGATGAAGTGCTGGAAGGCGCGGCATTCATCGGTCGGCGTCATGTTGACGCGCTGGAAGTTCTCGGCAAGTGAGGCTTCCGACAGGGTGGCATCATCGCCTTCGAGCACCTTGCAGGACACTTCCATGTCCTTGTCGATGCGGCCTTCTGCGGCGAGCAGCTGCAGGGCTTCGAGACGCCGGCCACCGGCGAAAACGGCGTAATGCCCGCGGGGCTTCTTCAGCGCCGTGACACACAGGTTCTGCAGAAGACCGCGCGCCTCGATATCGCCGGCAAGCTGGGCGATATCGGTGCGGCCGGACTTGCGGACATTGCTGTCGGAGTGGCGCAGTTTCAAAAGGGCAATCATCTGTTCCATCGTCATTCTCCTGGATGTGGTCCGGTGAAAACCTCCCCGGATCCACCCCATCCACTCCCCCTCCCCTTTCCTCTTCAGGGGGATCGGATGCCTATGGAGCCCGCACGAGGGCGGTGATGATGGCTTCAGCCTTCTCGGTCGGGACAAACAGCCGCGTGCGGTACTGAATCACCTCGGTGAAGCAGCCGAGCGACTTGAACCAGGCAAGCTGGCTGGCAGGTGCCCCTGCAATCTCGATCCGCCACGATCCGTTGACGCGGGAGCGCTTGAGTTCGCAGGGGACGGGGCGCACCAGCGCGATGCTTCCCCCGCCGTGGATGGCGCGCAGGGTCTCCGATGGACTGAGCGGGGCAGTGGTCTCGACGCCGAGGTCCTTCAGCAGTTTCCCGACATGCTCGGGGAACACCATGCGTCCGAGCCAAGACTTGCCCTCGGCATCGACGATCCGGTTGACAGCGAGATGAACGGAAGGAAGCGCTGACCAGATCGGCAACAGGAGGCCGGTCGCGATCCGGATGATCTCAGTATCGACCGTATTGGCCGCTTCGTCGGCCTCGGCCGACCAGGCCGCCGCGAAGACCGACTGGTCGCAAGGCTCCCATGCGGTTTCGAAGAGGTCATGCTCGCGAAGAAATTCGCGCCGCGTCGGGCGCAGCAACTCGACACGCGGGACCGGCGTGCCCTCCTCGGTCATGCCGGAACGCGTTCTGGTCTTGAGTGCGACCTTGCCGAAACGGCCATTGCGCAGAAAGACTGCGGTATCGTCGGCGGAGGCAAGCTTGAGCGCGCGCTCGAGCGACACCGGGTTGCGTCGCCGTGCGACTTCGATCGTCAGCAGGTGCGAGGTCGCGCCGCTCACGGGATCGGTGCGCAGCAGCGTGTCCTCGAGGATGGTTGCGGTCTCGACCTGCATGGTTTCAACGCCGATATCGAGGGTGCCGGCATCGCGGGCGGCCGCTACCCGGGTTTCGACAAGCGCGAGGAATTCATCGAAGATGACGTTCTGGTGCCCGATCGGAAGCGCCAGCAGCCGGTTGAGCCAACGCTGGATCGGCGGCAGGTCCTCCTTGATGACCCCGTCTGCGTCGAGCAGCGCAAGACCGGTGCGCTCCTCAAAATCGGCCAGAGTGGTGCTGGTGAGTTTGCCCGCGACGAGCAGATGGAACCAGGTGACGAGCGCGGCCTTGGCGTACTCGCTTTCGAGGTTGTCGGCCGGGTCGAACAGGTTCTGTCCTCCGGTCTGCCGCTGACCGCGGGTGAGCGCACCAAGGCTGTCGAGGCGGCGCGCGATGGTCGAGGTGAACCTCAGCTCGCCCTTGCAGTCGGTCGTGACAGGCCGAAACAGGGGCGCTGAGGCCTGATGCGTGCGATGGGTACGCCCGAGCCCCTGAATGGCGCGATCGGCCCTCCAGCCCGGCTCCAGGAGCAGGTGGACGCGCTGCTGCTGGTTGGGGACATCAAGGCTCGCGTGGTAGGAACGTCCCGTGCCGCCCGCATCGGAGAAGATGAGGATGCGCTTGGTCCCGTCCATGAAGGCTGCTGCATCGGCCTGGGCCGAGCGCACGGTGCGTGTCTCGATCTTCTGGTGACCGCCTGCCGCGGGTACGATCCGCTTGGATCGCCCGGTCACCTCGGCGACGTTGTCATGTCCGAAGCGTTCAAGAAGAGCGTCGAGCGCGGCTTTGATGGGCGGAAGAGCGCAGATGTGCTCGATCAGGTCGGCCCGGGCAGCCTCGGCCTGCGGGTTCGTCACCGGATTGCCGTGCTCGTCGCTCATCGGCCGCGAATGTTGCTCGCCGGTATCGTCGGTGTAGACCTCCATCTGCCGGGTCGGGAAAGCGCGGGTGAGATAGTCGAGGCAGTATTCGAGGGGGGACAGCTCGATATCGAGCTCAGCGCGCTCCTCGGCCGAGAGTTCGCCAAGCCTGCGGTTGAGGATCGACTCAGCGGTCGTGACGAGTTGAAGGACCACCGACTTGCCCTCGGCAAGATGCTGCTCGACCGCGCTGATGATCGTCGGCAGCTTCATCGACAGGAGCACCTGGCCGAAGAAGCGCTGCTTGCAGGATTCAAACCGCGAGCGGGCCGCCGCCTTGGCCCCTGAGTTCAGGGTGCTTCCGTCCAGGTCATCGACGATGCCGGTCTGCTCAAGCGCCGCTTCAAGATTGCGATGAATGATGGCCCAGGCATCGGCGTAGGTATCGTAGACGGTGACCTGCTCAGGCGTCAGCTCGTGGCGCAGGATGTCGTATTCGACACCGGCGAAGCTCAGCGCCCGGGCCATGTAGAGGCCGGTCGCCTTGAGGTCGCGCGCGACCAGCTCCATGGCGGCAATGCCGCCGGCGCGGATCTCGCTGATGAAGGCCTCGCGCGAGGCGAAGGCGGTCTCCGGACCCCAGAGGCCGAGCCTGACGGCATAGGCGAGGTTGTTGACCTCGGAGGCCCCTGTGGCCGAAGCATAGAGCACCCGGGCCTTGGGCAGGCGGTTCTGGAGGAGAACCCCGGCTATGCCCTGCTGCGAGCCCTTCTTGGTCCCCCCAATACCCTTGCCAGAAGCGCCCTCCCCGCCTGCGACCCCGCCCATCTCGTGGGCCTCGTCGAAAGCGATGACACCGTCAAAGTCCTCCCCGGCCCAGCGGATGAGCTGTTCAAGGCGGCTGTGATCGCCGCGTGCCGAGCGCAGCGTCGGATAGCTCACGAACAGCACGCCTTCATCAAGGGTGAGCGGCTCGTGGATCTTCCATCGCGAAAGCGACTGGACGTCGGCAGCGAGCCCGCCAAGGGCCGCCCAGTCACGGCGGGCATCGTCGAGCAGCGGCTCGTTCTTCGAGATCCAGATCGCCCGGCGGCGGCCTTGGAGCCAGTTGTCGAGGATGGAGGCGGCGACCTGTCTCCCCTTCCCTGCCCCGGTGCCGTCGCCAAGGAAGAAACCCTTGCGGTAGGATGCACCCTCCTCGTCGATCAGCAGCCCCACGCCTTCGGGATCGGGCCGGAATGTGCCGGGAAGCCATTGGCTCCATGCGTGGCCTGCATAGACGACGGTTTCGAGCTGAGAGACCGATAGCATCCGCTCGGAGACCGTGCGTTCGGGCAGTTTGGGGATGTGGGCCGGAATTGGAGCTGGAATCGAGCCCATCGCGACGGACTCGACAAGTGCGGTGGGATGCTCGCCGGCCGCCGCGAAGCTGATCCTGCTTGGTCGGTAGGCAAGATAGACCCCGGCCTGTTCGAGCAGCGGCGCAGGTGTGTCGAGCGCGGTGTAGGCCACAGGAAGCACGTCATTGCGGGCCGGGGCGCGGAAGATGCGAGGCGCCGCAGGCTTGGCGTTCCGCGTCGCGCCGAACAGCGAAATGGCCTTTGCGGGCGCTGTTGCCGGGCGTTTCTCGTCGATGAGCTCTGCCCGAGGCGTGATCTCGAGGCTGCTCACCAGCGCGGCAACGTCCCTGCGCTGGATGGTCGCGGGTGATCGCGTACCGGGAACCTTGTCCAGGACATAGAGCCTGACTGCAATGCTGGTCCCGTGCCTGATGTAGGCCTTCTCGAGGCGGATGGAGCTCTGGACCGTGACGCGCGCCAGCGTGTTCTCGAAGATCTCGCGCATTCTGGCCGAAGGGGCAAACCAGTCCGGCATGATAGCCACGATGCGGCCACCAGCGCGCAAATGGGTGATGGCGGCGGCAAGATGGCGGGCGGCAGCAAGGTGATCCGCGCCGCGTCCGAGAGAGCGCGAGAATGGCGGGTTCATGAGGATCAGGGAAGGCCGGGTCTGGCCGCCAAGCGTGCTCGCGATCGCAGCGCCGTCATGGCCAGTGATCGAAACGCCCGGGAAGATATCGGCGAGGCGCGAGCGGCGGACCTCGTCCAGCTCGTTGAGCTGCAGCTGGGCAACATGAGGAAGCTGCGCGATCAGCAGACCGTTTCCGGCGCTCGGCTCGAGGACGATATCGTCCGACTGAGCATTCGCGAGCATGACGGCCACGGCGGCAAGATCGACGGGCGTTGAAAATTGCTGCCAGTCGATCTGGTCCTCGCTCCGAACGGTCTGAGTGGGCAGCCGCGATGCGATCTCCATCGCCTTGCCGAGATCGTCCCTGCTGAATGCTGCGCCCCTGCGAGACGTGAGCTTCAGCGCAAGCGCGTGCTCAAGCACCTCGAAGCTCTCGCGCTGGGTCCAGCGGCCGGTTGCATCGCTTCCGCCCAAGGCGCTGGCCATGGCCTGGTTCATCATCGCACGCGTGATGACGGTGCCGTTGTCGATAAGGATGGAAAGCGCGCGGGCGGCAAGCTGGGCGGGTGTGCGGCGCTGTGCCGCCGCTTCGAACAGATCTGTCATGGAGGTCTCCTGGGTTCGGCTCGCCTTCCTTCAGGCGAACCAACCCTCCCCTCCCCCTCCCCTTTAATTGGGCCCGGGAACCGCGGCCCAGTCCGTGTAGCCGGACGGCGGCGCCATGCGCCGGATCGTCAGGCCGTCGCGGGCATGCGTCTGCGCCGCTTTGAGGCTCGCCCGCCGACCCTCGGGATCATTGTCCTCAGCAATGATCAGCTCCTCGATCCTGTCAGGCAGGCGGACGAGGTCGAGCCGTTCGGCGCCGAGGGATGACCATGTGGGAATGCCGTGGAGTTCGGCGAACCGGGCAGCGCTTTCAAAGCCTTCGGCAAGCGCGAGGATCTTGACGGGGCGTTGCCCCTGCCAGCTGGCGGCTTGCGGGTTCCCGATCATCAGCTTCGAGCGGTAGCCCTGCCCTTCTGGCTTGAGGAAGATGCGCTGAACCGCCTTGATGTCGCGGCCCTCGCGCACGCCGACCAGCAGCGCAGGCTCAAACACCGTGTTGGGCTTCCTGCCTTTTGGGCAGCGCGCGAGGTACCGCAGATCGTCATGGCGCCCGACAATGCCGCGGTAACGGCAATAGGCCTCGCCCCAGGTGTTCGCGAGCTCGCGGCCCTGCGACCAAAGGTTGCGCGCGATCGTGGTGGAGGCGAATGGGCGTGCGGGGCCGTCCGGGAAAACATACTTCTTGCCCGGCACGACGGATGCGAGCTCCCGCAACACATCAGCCGGATCACATCCGGCAAAGCAATGGACAAGGATGTCGTGGTTGCCCTGCCTCAGCGATAAGCTGGGAGTGGCATCTGCATGGGCAGGGCATCGGCACATGGCGGTGTACCCTGACCAGCTGCCGCCAAGCGCTCCCACGACATCGACCAGGCGCTGTGAAGGGGGTTTGGCAATAAGAGGCATGGCAATTCCTTTCGAGTTCTCCCTCCCCTCCCCCCTTTCCTTTGTCCCGGATCCGACGTTGGACGGCCCAGCAACGCAAGACGGAATTTTTTTCCCAATTGACTCTGAGTGTTAGCAAGGGATGCTCAGCCCTTTGCAGGAGCAAGGTCATGCCTTTTCGTTCCATCATTGGGAGCCTGTTCATCGTAGCGCTTCATTCGGCGGCTACGGCGCAGGAGGTCGAGCTTATAGAATTCGGTGGCGCCCCGCCCCTGGGCTTTGTCATCCATGTTGGCCCGGAGACAGATCCGGTCGATCAAACGACTATCCGCGAGGAGCCCGATCTGAGAATGACCCTTGCCGCCGACTTTGCCGGGATTGGCGCGGGGCATCCAAGTGATGCTGTCCCTCCAGCGACAGCCATCGATGTTCCTCAATGGATGCAGAGCGGCCTTGCACCCTCAACCATCCTGCCGGCACTCTTCCTTTCGCCTATGTCTATGGGTGGCTGCGGAGATGCCCAGTACAGACCTCGAAATGATCTTCCTGCGGCAACTGAGCAGCGACGGCTGCAGCATTTCCCGTTGATCGCAGCTATCGCCTGCCAGGAGAAAATTCCGGTTGGCCTGTTCGACGCACTGATCTGGCAGGAGAGCCGGTATCAGGTCTTTGCCCGTTCGCCCAAGGGAGCTATCGGCCTCGCCCAACTGATGCCGGGAACCGCACGGGAGCTTGGCGTTGCCGATCCGTGGGACGTCGTTCAAAATTTGCGCGGCGGCGCGCGTTATCTCCGGATGCAGATTGAAGAGTTCGGCCGATATGACCTCGCGCTGGCAGCGTATAATGCAGGGCCCGGGAGGGTCCGGGCGACGCGGAGCATTCCGCGTATCCGCGAAACGATCGACTATGTCCGCACAATCACCGCAGCCTGGGCCAACGCAGAGCAGCGCGGCCCGACCCGTTTCGCTGGGTCCTCCACTATTCCGACGCTTGGCCGTCCCCAAAGGGCGTCCGTGGCTGATTACACATCAACGAGTGTGGCAAATCCCAGATGATGCGCGAATAGGATCGCCGTCAGCAGGATCACTGGCGTGCCTGAGAGATAATTGATCTGCCAGCGCCACCATAGTTTCGGGACGGCGAAGACCCGTCCTTTCCAGTCGCTGAATTCGAGCACGAGCAAGCCCAGGCGAAGGTCATAGATGGTTTTCACGGCAGCCAGCACAGCGCAGAGCGCGACCATAAGCCCGACGCCGGTGTAGAGAGCAAGCCAGGCATTGTAGGTCGCAATAGGCATGCGCAAAGCCTCCTGAATTTTTCACAGGGTAACACGAACTCAGCTTCTGGTATGCCGGAAATCACTGAGGGTCGAATGCTTGTAAGGTCGATGGTCGAGATCGCCCGCCGACCGAGCCATCAATCGATTTCGTGATAGCCGACTCCGATGCGATGAAGGGAGCTCCTTCGTCGCTGACGAATGCGCTTAGCGGCCACTTCCGCATCGCTTCTGTTCGCAAATGAGGCCGTAGCGCCCTTCCCCTTCGTGCCTATCCGTCCCCAACGTCGCTCGACTGTTGTCCATCCGAATAAATCAGTAGCGACCCATAGGTGATAATTGCGAGCAATGTTCCGTGAGGGGTCAATTGCCTGCCAATGCCATGACTGATCGTAAGGTCTTTCCATGCCTTATGCTGCCAGACCGATCATCGCAGGGTCCAATTGGAATTCTGAATCACTGGGCAGCCTGTGATTCAGAGAAACGATCGCACCTGGCTCTGTGATGAGGCTCGTGCCGACCCACGCCCGTTGGCCCTGTTTACTCCGCAGGGACCATCGCGAGCAGCGGTATCTGTCAGAGAGCGGTCATCATACTGATCCACAAAAGCTGTAAGCTTCCCGGTGGTTAGACTGGTTATATCCAAGTTAGATCAGTTAAGGCTGCTCTCCCGGGCCGCGACTCGGCGGTTTCTCTTGGGAATTTCGGACATGCGGTTCCCAAAGTGTCGGCGATGTGTTCCCGATGTTCCGAATGTCTGTTCCCGAAAGACCGTGTCTTCGTTCCTGAAGTGTCGGTGGTTGTGGAAAGGCTGTTCCTAAAGTGTCGAAATCCAGTCTTATGGGGGTCAGGAGCGAGACAAATTGAATCATTATCAGGGCGAGGTCGGGAGAAGAGCTTCAATCTTGTCTTGGCGTTACCATTCGAGGCCATGCGCCCCCGATCGACACGACACATTTGGAACGCTTCGCACGTACGGGCCTTCACGCACTGAGCCTGCGCTACTCAGTGGCGTCCGATTCTAGCGGTATTCACACACAGGTTGGTTATCTGCGCAGCTCGTGTTTGTGCTTCTCGTGATGGCGCTTAACCCAACCGATGAAGGCCTTCTGCCAGCTCGCGGGCGTCCGTGCTAGGTCTGCGTTCACCCATGCTTCGAATTCGGCATGGAGAGCGTAGAGGTCCCAGCCCGGGCATTTCTCACGTAGATAGGCGATGGTTTCATCCGTTATCATCCCGCGCGTCGCTTTGTCGGACAAGCCAGCGACAGCGGATCGAACAAGAGTACGGGCGTCAAAAAACAGCGGGGTCTCCTCCTGGGGAGACTCGGCGGCTGTTGTCTCGGGATCTTTCAATTTAACTGCCCGAGATGGTTCGGGCTTGACCGCCTCTGATACTGGGGCAGGCCCACTTTCGTGCGCCTCATTATCAGCGGAGCTACCTGCCAAGTCAGTGAGCCGAATCATTCTGAGAAGTGGCTCTGCCCCCCTTCCCTCCTCGATGACAAGCCGATAGCCCGGCAGGACATTTTTCTCAGCGAGCTTGAGAATCTCGAATTTGAAGCGGCGATACTCACCCTCGGCCCCCGATTTCTCGAACAGAACGGGCATCGAGATCGCAAATCCGGCTTGGCCGGCACCGCCTGCATGCTTGCGGGCGACCCGGTAGAGCCAGCGTTCACGGCCGCCTGTGATATCGAAATAAGCGCGGTCGATGCTGAGCACACCGCCCTTCATCATCACACCTTCCCAAAACCAGTTTGATAGTTCGAGCGTCATGCCACGGCTTCGCTCGGTCTTTTCGTCCACGAGCTGGGTCCAGCCATCGAGCCAGCTAAAGGTGGCCTCTCTGCGGTTCTCGGCGCGAATGTTGGTCTTGATCGTTGTCGAGACGAGGCGATCTAGCGCCTGTCCGAGAAGCTCGTAGGCGCGGCCAGTCGTGGGCCTTCCGATTGCACGGAGTAGATCGTAGGGCATGATGTGGAGCTTTCGGGGCACATCGTTCACCCCGCGCCGGGACATATCAGCCAGTTGGCTGGCGCAATAAATCAGAATGTCGGCGTCCCAGATTGTGGCCATGCCGTAATCGGGATTGGCACTCACATGCACCCAAAGCTTGCCGTCTGGCGCAGTGTATTCGATCGGCTTGGTCCGTTTGCGTTTAGCGAGCGAAAAGAAGGGGCGCTCCATCATCTCGCGTTGGTCACGCAGCGGCATGTCTGCGAGGTAGGGCAGGAAGAGGTCGAATTGCTCGGGAACGCGCTTCTTGATTGCCTGCGTCATTGGGAATCGCCCCCTTCGCCGCAGAAATTATTCCCCGGGGAATAATTCGACTGACCATTATTCCCCGGGGAATAATCAGGCGATCGCGTGACGCTGATTGATAAGGGCAGGGGGGTGGTCATCTCTTAAGTCCCCCGCCGTCTGCGGCGAGTGTCTCAAGCAGCAGCTTCACCTTCGCCAGTAGCTCGTCATCGGAAAGGCCGTGCCCGGCGTGCAGGCGCAGGGTAACACCTTGCCGGTTCGCACGCTGCAGGCTTACCGCTGGGCGGTCATGCGCGCCATTCAAGACGATTTCGTGGCTCTCTGGTGGATCTTGATCTGCTGTTAGCAGAGCCTTGATGACGTCTTGGGCAGGGAAGGGGGGCTTCCCCTCCTTGTGCAGTTGCGCCTGCATGGCCGCCAAATCCTTGGCGGCCCTCTGGATCGCTGCCGCTCTATTTGAGTCGCCCAATGCCTGCGCGAGTGGGTAGGCTGGCTTCAGCTGGACGTCGGCCGGGGACGCAAAAGCTGCAACGACTGCGTCGGGTATGGTTGCAACCTTGATCATCTTTGAAAGCCAGCTTTGCGAGAGCTTGAGCCGTTCAGCCATCCGAGACTGGTGATTGCCGTAATGGGCTTTTAGCGCAGCGGCATAGTTCCGGGCTCTTTCGAGATCAGAGACATCCTTGCGGGCGCGATTTTCGATGTCTGCCAGGCGGAAAGCCGCCTCGTCGTCGAGATCCGCAACCTGTGCGAGAAACTTCATGTCCGGATAGGAATTCTGGCGGAGCCAGGAAATTGACCAGTGTCGGCGCGTGCCTGCGATGACCTCGAACTCGAACGCAGGATCGCCTTCCACCCTGCGGACAATAGCAGGAACTTTCTGGCCCCCTTCGGCGACGATAGCGTCGATCAGTTCGCGGCAATTCTCTTCATTGAGATGATTATAGGAGCGCGCGTTGCCCGCCCATGGGCGTACGCGCGCGGGGTCCAGCGCAATTTGCGTGACCTGCCTGACTTCGCCGCTGGCCACCCGGGCGAGGGCGCTCTCGCGTCCGAGAAGTGAATTTCTGCGGGCCCTGTCTGTGCGCGGGGTAGGTACGCCTTCAGGCTCGCCCGTTGTCGCTTCTGCCTCCTGACCGTCGATTTCATCTGCCAGCAATGCGGTCAGATAATCCTTTTGTTTCTTTGCCATTGTAGGCCTCTCATTGTGCCGTCAGTGGCGGCGCGATGTGGTTCCGAGCGCACAATTTCGACTCGAGCAATGCTGTCGCCTCAACCATTGACGAGAAGGGCTTCATCAATGGCCTGGGTCCGTCCCCAGCCTTGCCTCACAAGTTGTTCAACCTGTCCGAGAGCTTCATCGAGGTTGGACCTGCATCGCTTGTGCGTCCGTGACGTGCCGATAGGCTTCTCCAGTTCGTAGATCGTCATCATGCGCAGAGCAGCGTGGCTTATTTCGGCGCTCTCGAGGATGGGAACGGGCAGCAGGGCGGGACCGAATGCCTGCTCCATGATGGCGCGCACCATTTCGTGGCTCGGATCACCGCTGTCGAACTTAGAGCATAGGAGCCGAACAAAATTGTATTCCACCGCTACCCCGGCTTCGATCAGCTGATCGATCACCTGATCCATCATTGAGAGGAATTGCACTGTCGAGCAGAAGTCCGGCGTGGTTGCCGCAAGGGGTACCAACAGCGAGTTCGCTGCTTGCATGACTGCAAGCGAAATCGTTCCTAGTGCCGGAGGGGGATCGAGGATCACGACGTCATAATTTCGGGCAAGATCGGTCAAACCCTGCTTCAATTTGCGAAAGCGCGCGGCAAGGACATTCTGGCCGTCTGCCCCCGAGGCTGCGAGCTCGTATTCCACGTCGAAGAGCTCGAGGTTCGACGGGATCAGGTCGACGTTTGGCCAAGGCGTGTTCTTAACCGCGTACAGAAGGTCCGCTTGCGTCGGATCAATCGACAGATACGGGTAAAGTGTCTCTTCCCGCGTGATGTTGAAGTGCGGATTGAACCCAAACAGGGTCGTGGTCGTAGCCTGACTGTCGCAATCAACGACGAGGACGCGGTAGCCCTGAACCGCGAAGTAGTGCGCGAGGTGAGTGGTGACGGTCGATTTGCCGACGCCGCCCTTGAAGTTCTGGACGGCGATCATGGCGGGCGTGTCTTTGGGGCCGCGGGCGGGACTTGCGTCGAGCACTTGCCGCATGAGGAGTATGTCCTCGACTGTGTAGCCGAGACGCCTTCCGTTCTCGCCTGACGGAGGAGGGGGGAGCCTGCCGTCCTCTTCGGCCATTCGGATCCTGTTGGTTGAACATCCGAGCAGCTGCGCTGTCTCAGCAATTCCGAATCGGATATGGAGACCCTTGCGGCTGTCAGGCAGGAAAGCCTTGCGACGAAGCCGCTCGATCATGCGTTCGCCTGCTTCAGCGAGATCGCCGATCTGACCCACCACTGAATCTGAATATGCCATTGGGGAGGTCCTTGAAGGTTTTCTAGGCTCCAATTAACGGAAAGCCTCCAAATCAGCAACCCGAGCGTTCAAGGCATTCAAATTTGGGGTAGAGCTTGTCAGAACCTGTTTTGGGCAATCTTCGTGATGTCTGACCCAAAGCCAAACCGGTCCGTTCTCACACTGCACCTGGAACCCGGCGCCGGAGATTACGATTGCGATCTCCTGTCCAGATTGTTCAGGGCGGGAATGATTGCGGTGATGCGGCTTGTGACCTCGCAGCCGGCCTGGCCAGCGACACTGCTGATGGTCTGCTCCGAAAAGGCTGCAAACAACGCCTTATGCTCCGGATTGATGTCTTCATCGATCAGGGTCAGCAACTCCTGCACGAAGCACATTGATGCATGGCAGACATGTTTGAAGGCGGGGTCAAAATAGAGCATCCCATTGCCCACTATTTCGATGGCCATGAAAAGCCGGACCCGATCGAGCTCGAACAGGTCAATCAGCTGATGCCTGAGATCGGCACAGATATTCGCTCGCCCGTTCTTAACCTTGCTGATCAGGCTTGGCCCTCTGCCCGTCGCCATGGCCACCTGTTTGTTCGTCATTCCGTTGCGCCGCCAGGCCTCTTCCAGCACCAGACGATATTGCTCGAAGCGAGCGAATCGGCGTTCTTCGTTCCAACCTTTGTCCATGGCGTTTGCGACCCCCTGGTTATTGAAGAAACCCCGAGCGCAGATGCGTTGTTCTGGCACTCGGAGATGGCGGCAAAAACAGAAAATTTGCGCGGTCGACCTGACAAATATCGGATCGCAAGCCACTCTATTAACTAATCGGGCTTTCGAGTTGTCAAGCTTTAATCACCTGGACTAGGCATTTTGCCTTGTGCGCAACATGCTGCTGCGAAGGCCACTCAGGGCGACACATTCGGTCAGGCTGATGCTGCGATGGGAAATTAATTGATCCTCATAGGAAAAATATTCCTTGTCGGAGGAGCGAAGTTCCTGCTTTGACGAAAACCTCTGCTCTCCGGTGCAATTTGTTTCCCACAAAAGATATCGAAATTCCTACGAGGAGGAAAACAATTGACGAGTTGCGACGAACCGAGTGCAAGTAAATCATATTTCACTTGAAGCATTAGTTCGTTTCTCATTTTCTAGAGGAGGTTCCGCAATCCCGTGGGGCCTTGGAATGGGGAATTGCAATGAGTGCACTCTCGATCAAACAGGGTCTGTCGCCGCACACGATCCTGCTGGCCCTGGCGGTCTTCGCCATGACCACGCTGCTGTTGTCCGGCACCGCCTATGCCGGTGCGGACACCACCTTCAACACGGCGCTGACGACCTTCACGAACTTTTTGGAAGGCTCGGGTGGCCGGATCATCACCGTCATGAGCCTTGCCGGCGGCCTCGTTGCGCTCGGTTCGGGCCGCTTCAGCCTCGCTCAGGTCGCCGTTCCCGTCGCTGTCGGCGTGGGTGCCGGCACTGGCGTCCCGATCGTCACTTCGACCGTCACCGCGACGATCTGAGGCGACGATCAACCAAGGGGAGGGCGGTAAGTCATGGACCGGTACAGCATTCCTTCGCATCTCGACGACCCGGAGCTGATTGGGTTCTGGACGCTGGATGAGTTCCTCGCGATGGCGATTCCGTTCATCTGGGGCATTCTGACGCAGCACGTCGTGATCGGATTGGTGCTGGCAGTGCTTGGATGGTGGGGCTTTAGGAAGCTCAAAGCCGGTCGGGCCACATCGTGGGTATTCCACATGGCCTACTGGTACCTGCCGTCGAGCTTCACCGGTCTGAAGGCGACGCCGCCCTCTCATCTTCGCATGATGGTGGGCTGACATGGATCATTCCTACGGATTGGCGCAATCGCAGCGTGTGCTCAAGCAGCGCAACATGCTGGGTATCACCGCGCTCACGCTCGCGGCGCTCCTGGTGCTGCTGTTGATCTTCGGGTTCACGCGCGACCGCGAAATTGTTCTTCAACCCGTGCTGCGCAGCCCGCTGACTATATCGTCGAGCGGCGTCTCTGAGGACTATCTCGAGATGGTGACGCGCGACACCGCGCTCATTGCTCTCAATCGCAGCCCCGAGAACCTCAACTACTGGATGGAGTCCATTCTCGAGATCGCCGCGCCCGAGGCTCACGGGGCACTCAAGCGTGACCTCATGAAGGTCATCAAGGAGCAGGGCAATTCGAGCATCAGCCAATATTTTACGATCGGGTCCATCCGGGTTGATCCCGACACTCTCACATCAGAGGTCTCGGGCACGCTTCACACCGTTGTTGGCTCCAAGGCTGTCACAGCGGAGCACAAGCGGTTTCGCTTCACCTGGAAGTATTCGGGGCTGTCTCTGCAGCTGGTGGGCTTCGGCATGATCTCCAAGGTCGAAGGCCAGGAACAAGGGGAAGAGGCATGATCACGCCTTTTGCATTGGGCCTCTTTGCAAGCGGGACGGCGCTCGCTACCCGTCCGCTTTGCCTCAGCAGCCGCACCACTGGCGCAGGCCTGCTGGTCGCAGGGGCTCTAATGATGGCCTCACCCGCTCGCGCAGACGAGACGCTTCTTGCCACCGACAACAGCGAGGTAGCCTGCACAATTTCGAAATCCGGCCTGACCCGGGTCAGTCTCAAGGATGATCGCTTTGCCAGTGTCTCGAAGCTGACCACAGGTAATGAGGTCGACGATTTCACCGTCGTGAACGAGCCTACGCGCGGCGACATCTACATCTCCGTTCCCGAGGGCTTCACGAAGGGCGAGGTTTCGTTTTTCGGCACCACAGCCAAGGGCTTTGTCTACAAGTTTGCCTGCCGCCTTGAGGGCGATCGCGCCCATCAGGTGTTCGTCGAGAACCGCGACATCCTGGGCGAGCGGCCTGCCGAGCTCGCGCGTGCTGCCTCTCCGCAGGAGACTTCGGCATCGCTGATCCAGGCGATGTATCAGTCTCAGGCCATGGACGGGTTCGAGATCCGCCAACCCTCGATGCGCCCGGTAATGGTGGGGCCCCTCAAGGTCCAGATGATCACCGAATATCACGGTCTCAACCTTGTCGGCCGTGTGCTCAGGATCGAGAACACCGGCAAGGCTGCCGCGGTTCTGAACGAGCAGACCATCGCACCGAGCAGTGCCGTCGCGGTGAGTGTCGTCAAGACCGAGCTCGCCCGCGGCGAGGTGACCACAGCCTACATCATCACGCCATCGGGCCAGATCGCGGCCAGCTCCGTGGGAGGACGTCCATGAACTTCACCAACCCGTTCAAGCGCAAGCCCAAACAGCTCGATGCCGACGACACCGTTGATGTCGAGGAATTCGGCACCAATGACGCGGTCAAGAAGAAGCAGATGATGCTGATGACGGGCGCAGGGCTCGTCGCTCTGGTGGCTGGCTCAGCCTACATCTTCGGCGGCGATGCAGGCGAGGAGGCTGCACAGGTCGCAAAGGGTCAGGAAATCAAGGTTTCCACTGACGACATGGTCAACAGGAACATGGGCCAGCAGGAATGGCAGGCCCAGTCCGAAGCGCAGATTCAAGGTATCGAGAACCAGCTGCGAGGTGTCGAGGGTCAGGACCAGCGGCTCGATGCGCTACAGGCACAGATTGCAGCGCTTCAGGCCGAGAACCAGTCGATGGCGACCGACGGCCAGCGGGTGGTCAGTGCCTATCAGACCGAGAACGATCAACTTCGCCAGCAACTCGCCCAGCGGGCCGCAGTATCGATGCCGCCACCTCAAGGCATGTATGGCCCCACTGGCCCCGCCGTCGGACGGGGTGCTCCGCAGGGCGGGGCAGGGGCGGCGGCGGCTGCCGCCGTTGCTGGCTCACCGTACAGCCCGCGCTCCATCAAGCTTGTGGCCTTCGAAGGCGGGTCTTCGGGGACCGGAACCCGGATCAGTGGTGGTTCGACCAGCTATACTGACAGCGCGAATTACTTGCCCCCCAACTCGATCGCCAAGGCGAGGGTCATCGTCGGGGTCGATGCGTCAGCGGGTGTGAACTCGCAGACTGATCCCTTGCCGGTTGTGCTGCGGATCACCGGCCCGGCGCGGTCGGTTTACCGGGACGGCAAGCTGCTCACGACCAAGATCGAGGGATGTCTGGTCAACGGCGCGGCGCGCGGTGATCTCTCAAGCGAGAAGGTCTATGTGAAGCTTCAGCGCATGACCTGCCCCCAGGCCAACGGGCGTTACGCAGTCTCCGACGTCAAGGGCTTCATCAGCTTTGGCGGTAAGACTGGGGTGCGGGGCAGGGTGGTCAGCCGCGAAGGCGGCTTGGCGACGCAAGCGTTCTTCGCTGGCCTCGTCAGCGGGGTCGGCAACGCCTTCCAGGGTGCCAATGCGATCCCGCGTATCGCTCAGGACCCTGTGCTCCCCTCAGCGTCCGATGTTGGCATTCAGGCGATCGGTGGCGGCGCTGCCAATGCCGGCAACACCTTGTCTCAATATCTCATCGAACGTGCCGAGCAGTACCAGCCCGTCATTGAGATGCCGACCGGCATCGATGTCGAGATCGTCTTTCTCGAGGGCGTTTTCATCCAGAACTGATCTTTGCCTGCGGCGCGCCGCCAAGGAGTTTGTCCATGCTGAATACTACCAACGTCGCCATCGCATCGATGTCGCTTCTGCTGGGCGCAACGGCCGCCACCAGCTCGCCCGATGTGACCGGGTTGCTCAAGACGCGGCTGCCCAAAACCGAGGTGACGGGGGTCGATTGCACCCGGATCGCCGGGCTCTGCGAGGTCACCGCCAAGGAAAACCTCTTCTATGTCGATGCAAGCGCTCGCTACCTCATCATCGGTCGCGTCTACGACATGGAAACCCGCCAGGATCTGACCGCTGCGCGGCTTCTCGAACTCAATCCCGATATGCTGGTCGGCGGGGCAGCCAAAGCCAACGCGCTCGCCAACGCTGGCGAGACTGATGCGGGCAGTGGCGGGCGCGGGTCGCGTAGCGAGCGCATTGTGTCGCAGCAGGTTGCCCAGAGGGTCGATCTCTCGTCGCTGTCTGATGCGGGCGCAATCGTGTGGGGGAAGGGAGGGCAGAAGGTCACTGTCTTCTCGGACTTCCAATGCGGTTACTGCCGTGCGCTGAGCCGCGAGCTCGAACAGATGAACGTCACGGTGATCGAGCGCCCGATCTCGGTGCTCGGCAGCCGGGACATTGCCGACCGTGTGCTGTGCGCCAGCGACCAGCGCGAAGCGGTGCGCGCCGCCTATGCGCAAATGCCGCTCAAGGCAGCGACCTGCAACACCCGGGGACTCGACGAGAACGAGGCCTTTGCGCGCAAGCATGGTTTTTCGGGAACGCCGGTGATCGTGCGTTCGGATGGCGCTGTTCTCGAGGGATACCGGCCCAAGGCGGCCCTGATCGCCTGGCTGAAGGGAGTGTGACATGAAGCGTAAGTCTTTGCCCGATGTGATCTGCTTGCCACACGGTTCCGCGGCGGACTGGCGCCCACCCATGACGCGGCGTCGCCTCGCCGCTATCGGCGGCGTCGTTCTGGTGTTGGCCGGTTGCACCACCTTCGGCACGAACATCAATGGCAGGTTCAACTGCGGTCCGGCAGGCGAGGGCTCCTGTTCGCCTGCTACCGTCATCGACGATCGCGCGCTGGCCGAGATCACAGGTGATGCCAGCTATGTCCCTGCAGGGCCTTACCGGGCACCGGTACGGGAGATGCATCCCGGCACGGTGGCGCTCGCCGCTGCCCCGCAAACCGTGGTTGTGCCCGGACAGCAAAAGGTTCTGCGCATTGTCTTCCCCGCGCACGTCGATCGCGCCGGTCGCTACCACGAGACCAGCGTGGTCAAGGCGGTGGTCGATAATGGCCAATGGATAGCAGCGAGCCCCTCTAACGCCGTTGCGATGGCGCCCAGCCTCAATCTGACGGTTAACCCCGAGATTCTCTCCCAGATGGGTGAGGAGGTCGCAGAGGGTCAACCGATCGCTGCTGAGACCCCCGCGCGGGTCGGGTTGAACGACACCCGCCTGCCGTCAGCTGAGGCCGTGGCTGCCGCGCGCGCGCGGGGCGCTACGAGGACTTCAGCGAGCGCTGCCGCTGCGCGTGGCGAGACAGGTGTGGTGCCTGTCAATCGGCCACAGCTCTTCAATCCCGTGGTGGAGGACTAGGCCATGCCTGCTTCGTCCTCGCAGCCGAGGAAGAGCTGGCTCGCTCGCCTGTTCGGCGATGAGCGAGCCCCCGATGAGGGGACGCCTGGTCATGGCGCGCCGATGCTGGCGCAATGGCTTCCCTATCGCAGCTTCGATCCCAAGACCGAGATCTTCTACCAAACGGACTCGATCGCTTTTGCCCTCGAGGTTGCGCCGCTTATTGGTGCCGATGAACGCACTGGTGAAATCCTCGCCCAATTCCTGTCCGAGGCGATGCCGCCGTGCTCGCGGTTGCAAATCCTTTCGTTCCAGAGCCCCCGGGTCGGGCAGACGATCGCGCGCTATGCTTTGCCGCGCTACGCTGCCGGCGGCGTGCACAAGAAGATCGCCGAGCATCGCTCGCGGATGTTGGGGCATGGCGCATGGAACTCGCTGGCGCAGGATGGACCCTTCCACGTGCGCCAGCACCGCTGCGTCCTTTCTGTCTCCTTCAAGCTTGGTAAGGGCAGTGTCGAGGAACTGATCACGGTTCGCGACTCGATCACCTCGCTGCTCCAATCGATCAATGTTGATGTGAGCCGCTACTCTCCGGTCGACCTTATCGCCCTCATCGACGACCTGACCGCTCCGGCGTTCGATGTGTCAGATCATGTCGAGGATTATTGCGAGCTCGATCCCATCGCGGACCAGTGCGTGCGCCGTGATGTGCAGACCGTGGTGCAGGCCGATCGCATCCTCGTCTCCTGCGAGCCGCTGCGGGCCGTTACCACGCTGGGCGGAGACACTGAGTTCGAGGAGATCCGCCCCGACACCTTCGATTACCGCTTCTTCTCGGTTCGCAACCTGCCGACGCGCTGGGCGCCATGGGATTGCCAGAAGGTCATCGGCGATATGTTCGCTGACAAGCTGCGCCCGGGCTGCCCGACCATGACCAGCCTGTGCATCGTCTATCAGGACGAGGAAGCGGCGAGTTCCAAGGCCGGCTACAAGTTCATGCGCACATCGAGCCTTGCCGATACGCCTTCGGCCCGGCTGCTGCCGCAGCTGAAGGACCAGAGCCGCGAGTGGGAGCATGTCCAGCAGGAGCTCCGCCTGGGGCGCAAGCTTGTGCAGGTCTATTACACGGTTGGCATCATGAGCCCGAAGGGGAAGGGCGATGCGAACGAGCGCACCATCAAGTCGATCTACAAGGCGGCCGGTTGGGATCTGCTCGACGAGCGCTTCCTTCAGATCATGGCCTTCATGTCATGCCTGCCGATGACCCTTGGCAACGGGCTCGATGTCGATCTCAAGCGCATGAAGCGGCTGCGCACCATGCTCACCACAACCGCTGCCAACCTTGCACCGCTTCAGGGCGAGTTCCTTGGCGGGGCGAAGCCGCACCTGATGTTCATCGGGCGGCGCGGGCAGCCCTTCTTTTGGTCACCCTTCGAGAACAGCGCGGGCAACCACAACGTGGCGGTGTTCGGCAAATCGGGCTCGGGCAAGTCCGTGGCGCTTCAGGAGCTGTGCGCCGCCTTTGCAGGCATTGGCGCGCGGATTATCGTGATCGATGACGGGCGTTCGTTCGAACACATGGCCAAGATGCTGGGCGGCAAGTTTGTCGAGTTTCGCCTGCGCGACGGGTTCAGCCTCAACCCCTTTTCGATGATCGATGCCGCTCTCATCGACAGCGATGAGGACTACCTTGTCGATGCGCTGGCCATGCTCAAATCGATCATCGGACAGATGGCGCGGCATGTCGATCATCTCAGCGATACCGAGCGCGGCCTCATCGATAATGCGGTGGGGCAAGCCTGGTACGCCAAGGGCCGCGAAGGCTCGATCGATGACGTTATCGAGGTTCTTGTGGCTCATGGAAGCCTCGCGGCCGAGGATCTCGCGACCGCCATGTTCCCGTTCTCCTCGAAGGGTACCTATGGCCGGTTCTTCATGGGCGAGGCGACGGTCGACATGTCGTCCGACTTCACCGTCTTCGAGCTCTCCGACCTGTCGAGCCGGGAAGAGCTGCGCTCGGTGGTTCTGACCGCGATCATGTTCCTGTCTTCCCAGAGCATGCGCAAGATTGATCGCGAGATCCCCAAGGCCCTGCTGATCGACGAAGCCTGGCAGATGCTGCGCGGCGGGTCGATGGCCGACTTTGTCGAGACCTACAGCCGCACCTGCCGCAAATATGGGGCTTCGCTCATCACCGCGACACAAAGCCTCAACGACTACTACAAGTCGGAAGGCTCGCTGGCAGCGCTCGAAAACTCCGACTGGTCGGTGATCCTCCAGCAGAAGCCCGAGACTATCGCGGATTTCCAGAAGCATGGCCGCTTCGACATGGACCCGTACACGGAGGCGTTGCTCCGGTCTCTGAAACGCAGCGGCACCGATTATTCGGACGTGATGATCAAAGGCCCCGACACTCTGACGGTTGGCCGCCTGGTGCTCGATCCCTATTCGGCCACACTCTATTCCTCCTCGCCGGCCGTGTTCGGGCGCATCGAGCGGCTGATGGAGCAGGGCTACACGATGGACGAGGCGATCGAGATGGTTGCCTTTCCCCATCTCGAGAACGCCATGTTGCGGGAGGCGGCGGAATGACCGTGCTTCTACCGAAACGGCCGTCAAAAGGTGGGGGCGGGGGCATCGTTCCGCTGGCCGTGGAACCCCGCGCGCGAAAGGGTGGACAAGATGCCGCGCATCAGGGCGCTCGCCGTCTCTTGGCCGATCTTTGCTATTTCGCCCTTCGACTATCCGGTTGGCTTGCCCTCACCGGGCTGACGACGCTCGGACTCTTTGCAGTATTCTTCATGGCGCTGGGCGCATTCACTGCCGATGGCTTCTTTGCCCATCTGGCCAATCTCTCGGTTCGCTTCGGTGACGCCGGTCCGCATCGCCAGACGCTGTTCGTTCGGCAGCTCGCGGTCGTCACCCTCATCATGTTCCTGACTGTCAGCGCGGCGCGGTACCGCTCGCTGGCAGCCTTGTTCTCGGGTGCCGGGGACCGCCGAAAGGACTGACCATGTCAGAGCAGCTCAAACTCATTCCAGATGCGCCGCAGCAGCATGATCGCGGCGGGGCGCGCTTCGTTGACGACGCCGCTCCCAATGATGCGCGCCGCGCTGCCGGCATCGGCAAGCGAAGTCAGGCCCCGCACAGGGGCTTGCCCCCGACGGCCTATGTGTTCGGCGCGCTTGCCGTGGCTGCCCTCCTTTGGGGGGCCTGGGTGACAAAGAACATTCTCGATCCAGCGGTCGTAAAAGCGCCGATTGCCAGCGTGCGGCTTGAAAGCATCATCGGAGAATATGTCCAGGCCCAGGCCCGGAGCAACACGCCTCCCGAGGTCGTAACACAGCAGACCCAGGCCTTCATGGCCGCTCTCGGTGAGGAGCTGAAGGCGCGCGGCGCCGATGGCACCACGGTCATGGTCGGCGAAGCGGTTCTCTCGCAGAATGTGCCCGACATCACGGCCGATGTGCGTAACGCCATCTATGCAAAAGTTCCCCCGCCTGCCGCAGCAGCAGCCGCTCCGCCTCCCGCGTATGCACGGCAGCAACAACTGCCCACTGGCCCGGCCGTTATGCCGGTCCTCGGACAGTAGGTCGGGAAGGGGAGGGCCGCCGTCATGCGCACTTCGCCGATGTCATCCATCCGCGGATCAGTGTTGGCGGCGACCCTTCTGCCTGTTTTCCCACTGTCGGGATGCCTGCAGGCTGCGCCGGCGCATGAAGCGACATCAACTTCTGGCTGGGGCATCGCTCGATGACTGCTTCGTTTCCATCTCGCCGTCCTTCGGTTCTTGCCCGCTGGGCGATGATTGGCGTCCTCGCCGCTGGCATCGTCTCGCACAATGCGATTGCTGCATGGCAGGAAAGTCATTCCTTCATGATCAACACGAGCGAGAGCCTGCCCAACTGGGCCTTCTTCGTCAGCGCGGGTAAGCAGCCGCAGAAGGGCGACTACGTCTTTTTCGTCCCGCCGCCCGGTGAGATCGTCAGCCGTCACTTCGGGCCGGATCAGGGCCCTTTTGGCAAGCAGGTCATTGGTATGCCGGGCGCGCTGGTCGAGCATCGCGGCGAGCTGGTCTATGTGGATGGCGTTAGCGTCGCGCGCATTAAGCCGCGCACCCGCCTGGGCGAGCCGCTGCATCCGGGGCCGACCGGCGTCGTGCCGCGCGACTGTTACTATGTCGGGACCGAGCACCCTGACGGGTTCGACAGCCGCTATGCCGAGATCGGCTTTGCCTGCCGCAAGGCGATTCTGGGTACAGGGACACCCATTCTGTGAGGGCCTGGCCGATCCTTGCGACGGGCTTCACGCTCCTGAGCCTGATCACGGTCGCGCCGCTGGTTTCGATGGCCTTTGCGCGCGACCATGGCGTCATGGGCCAGACCTGGCCGATTGCCGAGCCCGACCTGCTCACAACCATCGATATCAAGCTCAAGACGCTCGAGGAGAACGGCAGCATCGAGCGCATGCAGCGCGAGTTGGTCGCCAAGACCGAGCACCGGGTCCGCAATCCATTGCCCGTTTCCGGCATTTCCGCGACGCAGATGGACCGCAGCTGGCTGTTTGATCCCTCGATCGTTGTCGAAAACGACGTGCGCGATCAGAAGGGCAATGTGATTGCTGCGCGCGGTGCGCGGGTCAATCCGCTCGCCCTCATCGACATGACCACCGACCTGGTGTTCGTCGACGGGCGCGATGCCGGCCAGCTCGAATGGGCGACGAAGAACTGGTCGAGCACCAAGAGTAAGATCATCTTCGTCTCGGGCTCGCCGTTCGACCGCATGGGCGAATACCAGCGCCGCTTCTTCTTCGACCAGCACGGCAAGCTCACAAGCCATTTCGGGATCGCGCATGTGCCCGCCGTGGTCGCGCAGAAGGACCAGCTGCTCGAAGTGCGCGAGATCGTCCTGCCAGCGAAGGGAGCCTCATGATGCTGACCCTCCTCGATTGGCTCAAGACCCCGATGGCGGCGCCCGAGACCCGCACGCTTAAGTCCATGCGCTGCGCGATCATCGCGATCAGCTTTGCTATCGTTATCTCGCTCGTCGCCATCGCCCCCCTGCGGACGGCGATCGGGATCGGCGTGGGCGCGGTCGTGGCAGGCTTACTCCTTGTCCTGGCCGTGCTCGTGCCCGTCTATTTTATCATGAAGACCCGCGCCGATGATGCGCACCTCACTGCGCTGCTTGGGGAGGCGGAACGATGATCCGTCAGATTTTTCTCGGATTGGCAGCACTGTTTACCTTGTGCCTTGCGCCTGTCAGCGCCTCGGCCCAGACGCCGCCTTCGAAGTGCTCGGGCAAGTTCGTCAATCCGGTCACCGATGTCTGTTGGAGCTGCATCTTTCCGATATCGCTCGGCGGCGCGAAGCTCTGGAAGGGCCGCCCCGATACCGACAACCCGGATTTCCCTATCTGTGCTTGCGGGACGCCGATTCCTCGCATCGGCCTTGCAGTGGGGTTCTGGGAGCCGGCGCGGATGGTCGATGTGACCACGAAGCCCTGGTGCTTTCCCAATCTGGGCGGCTTGAAGCTCGATCCCGGTTTCGATGTGGGGCGAGGTCAGGTGACCGGCCCCCAGATGGGGGGAGGGCGGACAGCGAACTCCGCCAACTACCATGCGCATTACTACGTCTACCCGCTGCTCTACTGGATGGAGATCCTGACCGATTTCCTGTGCTTCGAATCCGCGAGCTTCGATATCGCCTACATGACCGAGATCGACCCGCTGTGGAACGACGATACGCTCACCACGCTCATCAACCCTGAGGTCGCGCTCTTCGCCAATCCCATTGCGGTCGCTGCTTGCGCTGGCGACTGCGCCGCAGCCACGGCGAATTTGCCGCTCGACGAGCTGTTTTGGTGCGATGGCTGCAATGGATCGATGTTCCCGATGAACGGCAACATCGCGGCGCACAATTCGCCGGTGCAGTCCTCGCGTCTCGCAGCCGAACGCATTCTCTTCAAAATGCACCGACAGGGGCTCGCCTGGGGCACTGCGGGCTCCAAGGCGCTGTGCGGCAAGTACATCATGCCGATCCTCAAGAAGTCGCAATACCGGATCCAGATGACCAATCCGATTGCCACGGTGAACGGCAAATACGCCTGCTCCCCGATCGGAGCCTCGACCATGCCGCCCGATGCGGGGCGCGGCTATCCGGTCGGCGGTGAGGATTTTGGTTATCTGCTCTGGCGCAAGCGCAATTGCTGCATGTTGTGAGGGAGGACCAATGACCCGCAGATTCCTCATAACGCTGGCACTGATTGGCGGTTTCGCTGGTGTCGGCGCAGCCCTGGCCCAGACTGTCGACGGTCTCGACCTCGATGCGATCCGTGCCCGCGCAGATGCCCACAGCGATGATGCTGTCACTTTGTCGGCAGAGGTGGCCCGCCGCGTTGAAGAATATCGTCCTGATGCCGCAGCGCTTGAAGCGGCCGCCCGGCAAAAGGTCGAAGGCCTCGATCCGGCCACGCTTCCCAAGGGTCCATCTGGTGCGATCGATTTCGATGAAATGATCGTGGCGGCTTCGGGCAGCCTCACCGACAACCGTGCCACCGCGCCGCAGTTCATGGTGTTCGTCAGTCTTTCGATGCCCGACGATGCGCTTAGGCAGATCATCGACCAGACCACCGCTGCCGGCGGCTTCGTCGTGTTTCGGGGCTTCCCGAACAATTCGGCTAAGCAGTTTATAGCCGGGATGAGCAAGGTCCTCACCAACGACGACCAGTTCGCCTCGATTGGCGTCGATCCGCGTCTTTTCCGTGCCTTCGGCGTTCAGGCGGTTCCGACCTTTGTGGCGGTATCGAGCGACTTCATGCCCTGCGATGGGTTGAACTGCACCACCACCCCGCCGCCCTTCGACACTATGAGTGGGAACGTCACTGTGCGCTATGCGCTCGAGACCTTCTCCGATGACAATGGCCCCGGCGCGCTGGTCGCGCGCACTGCGTTGGCCAACATGGCGCGCGCGCGGTGAGGGGAGGGCTCGCCTCGGTCCTTGTAGGCGCCACGTGTCTCGCACTAACCGTGCCGTCAGCCGCTTTGGCTCAACCGGCCCAGCCTGCCCCCGGCGGCGGCTTTTACGATTTCGATGACTATCCCTATTTTCCCCAGCAGCCGCCGCAGCGCAATCCGCTTGAACCGATACTCCCGGTGCTGCCCGACGATCCGATCACGCCGATCGATCCTCTGCCCGCGCCGATCCCCGCGCCTTCGCCCGCCCCCACTCCCGCGCCATCACCGATCAGCCCGCCGCCTTCGGGCGGCGGGGGAGGGGGATCATTCCCGGTTGCGCCCTATGTTCCAGGTGGACCACTCACTTTCCCGAAGGGCGACATCAACGCCGCCAAGGCCGACGGTAAGGCCTTCGTCACCGGTTCGCGCTCTGCGAACCGCCAGATAGCCACCTCGACCAATCTCACCGGTACGATTCCCGGATACACGGGGCAGAGGCTTCCCGAGGAGGCACTCGCTGATGATCCGGATCGTCTGACCTCGCAGGGTGCCGCGGGAGCTCTGGGCAACGATCCATGGCGTGTCGTGACCAACCCGGACCGGACAGTGGTCACGCTTGATCGCGACGGCCTGCTCCGTGCTCGAGCGGTCGAGGAAAACCCTGACGCTTATCTGGCAGGTTCTAGCCTTGGCGCTGCCAATGCGCAGTGTCAGCCTCTGCCGCCCTCCGGAGGCGGCACCGAGTTTTACGAGGCTACCTGCGAGCAGGGCGCGCAGCCAATCGATGAAGCTCGCACTTGCCGCGTCCCGCTGGTCATTCAGGCCGATGGTTCGCAATACTGGGAATACAGCTGCTATTCTGATGAGCCGCAGCCCGGCCATGCCGGTGTGTGTTGGAACATCGAGAGTGCGCTTCAGGGCGGTGGCTGCACCCTCATCGATCGCGAGAGGATCGGGTTTTCCTGCCTGCAATGGGTTTATCCTGAAAGGGGGGGGCGCCCCTGGTGCGCCGAGCCCGGCGGCCCCAATTTTCGCGAGGTCTGGTCTTGTCCCGTTCAGATCCCCGGTGTGCGCGGGGGGTTACTTCGCAACACCACCCGAATTGTCAGCGAGAGCCGTGATGAGGCGATGTGTCAGGCGGCGACCGACGGCCTGACCTGCACCCAGGCAGGTGAGGTCTGCACCGGACAGCCTGAGACGCGGACCATCAATGGCTTGGCCGTCACCAGACCGTGCTGGGAGTGGGAGCGCACCTATCAGTGCTCGGGCACCACGCAGGCAACGGACTGCGGTGAGATCGAGGACAACACCCGATGCACCTTCCTTCGCGAGGAGTGCCTCGATGATCCTCAAGTGGGGGCCTGCCAGGTTGCGACCCGCGTCTACCGTTGCCCGATCCCCGGCGGCGGCACCACTGATCCGTCGCAGTATATCTGCGGTGACGATGTCTACTGCATCGACGGCCAGTGTGAGCCGATCGAGCGTGAAGCCTCCACCGAGTTCAAGGATGCTCTCGTCGGCCTCCACACGCTCGGTCAGGCCAATGCCGAGTTTAACGAGGCGGACTTCACGCTGTTTTCAGGAACCCGCGAGACCTGCACCAAGAAGGTGTTCGGGATATCCAATTGCTGCTCGGGGAAGGGCGTTCCTCTGCTGACGCCGTTCCTGTGTCCTGCTGCCGAGCGTGAGCTCGATAAGAAGGACGACAAAGGCTTGTGCCACCGGGTCGGGTCCTATTGTTCGGACCGGGTGCTTGGCGTCTGCGTCACGCGCAAGGATGCCTATTGCTGCTTCGAGTCCAAGCTGAGCCGTATCCTGCAGCAGCAGGGTCGCCAGCAGATCAACAAGCGCTGGGATGAGCCCAAGCGCGAGACCTGCAAAGGATTCACTCTCGAAGAGTTCTCACGGCTCGACCTTTCGGTGATGGATTTCACCGAGGTCTACGCCGACTTTCTCGACGCTGCGAAGGTCCCTGATGAATTGGACACGTCCCGGCAAATCCAGCAACGCATTGAGGACTATTTGCAGCAAAATGGACGGCCATAATGGAAACCGTAACCCCGCTCTCCAGCGGACGTGCATTACCCGACCTCAGTGTGGTCGAGTTCGCGATCATGATCGCATTGATGCGTCTCGGCCCGCAGCCTGCGCCTGTATTGCTACCGACTTTATCGGATTGGTTCGGCTTTGCAATTTCGCTTGGGCACATTCGGCCCGCGCTTCGCAGGCTCGAACATCAGGGTTACCTTACGACGCTGGAGGACGGGACGTTGCGTCTTCGCCGCGCCGCATCGGAGCCTGTCGCGGTGTCATTTACCGCGTTGATCCGAATCCTTGGAAGCGAGTTCGGTCGTGCCCTCAAGAAAGTCGATTTGCCGCTTCTGGCGCACCTCGCGAAGAAATCTTTGGAAGACGAGGCGGTCGAGGCCGAGGAGGCGCTGCGCAAGCGGCACGGCAAGTCGAACCTCACCGACGCGCAGCGCGAGGACATTCGCGAGCACGCCCGGCACGAGGCGCGGGCTGCACGGGAAGCTTCCCGCAAGGTCAAGCTTGGGGCCGGGACGGTTGGCCCCAAGGGCAAAGGCAAGGGCAAGGGGCTGGAGGCCCCCAGCGACAGCAGCAAGGAATAGGGCTATGACACGCATATTGTGCGGTGTGCTGAGCGCGGCGATTGTGGGTACCGCAATGGCGCCTTCGTTCGCGATGGCGCAGGCGACCGACGAGGGCGACGATGGGCTGATCCGGGTCCAGCAAGGCGACGATTTCTATTGTCGCGAGCGCAACCTGGGCCAGTGGTTCTACTGCGAGAAGCCCAAGCCCGATCCGGACAGTCCGCCGCAGAACCAGACCAATATTCCTGCCGCTGTGCGGCTCAAGGCGATCAGCGAGAAGCTAGATGAGCTGAAGGCGAGGGCCATCCTCGAGCCCACCACGCAGAACGTGCAGGCCTATATCTCCTACCAGCGCGAGCAGCTCGACCGGGCCTCTGATTTTGCCGATGTTTGGCGCCGCGCCATCTGGCAGAACCCCCAGCTGGATTACACCCTCCAGCGCCCGATCAATGCGCTTGGTAAGAAGACCTGGACAACGCAGCGCACAGCCCAGCGCGATGCGGCGCTTGCCGCCATCAGTCAGCGGTATGGGGTTTTCTATTTCTACTCGTCGGGCTGCGCCGCGTGCGAGGTGTTCTCCCCTATCATCAGGGGCGTCTCCGACCGCTTCGGGATGACTGTCATGGCCGTTTCGATCGATGGCGGACCCAATGCCGCCTTTCCCAATTACCTGATCGATACGGGCCAGTTCCAGGCGATGGGCATGGCCGGCAAGCAGGTGCCCGCGTTGGTGCTGTTCGACACCGTGACCAAGCAGCCGATGCCGATCGGTTACGGCGTGATGGCAGCCGACGATGTCATGGACCGTATTTTCACCCTCACCAACACCGAGCCGGGGAGTGACTTCTGATGAGCAAATCTCGCCAATCCTTCTGGGCCCGCGGCTTTCGCATCACCGGGAGCTCGCTCACCTGTCTTGCTGCTGTGAGCCTCGCGGCTTCGCCGGCGATGGCCAGCGTCGAGGGGGAGATGAACTCCTATTTCAACTCGTCCGGAGCAGCGGCCAATGTCACCGGGCCGTCTGCCTTCGACGGGCAGGCTGCAGGCTACTATTCTGGAGGAAGCCTGTGGACCCGCTTCCCGACCAAGCAGATTAACCCAGTCAACCTGCAGCTGCCCCGTGCGAGCGGGGGCTGTGGCGGGATCGATCTTTTCGGGGGCTCATTCAGCTTTATCAACACCGATGAGATCGTCGCGACCCTGAAGGCGACTGCCAACAATGCGATCGGCTTCGCCTTCCAGCTCGCGATCGATTCCATCTCCGCGCAGATCGGCGGTGTGATGAAGGACATGGCTCACAAGATTCAGCAGATGAACGAGTTCAACATGAACTCCTGCCAGTTCGCGCAGGAAGCCGTGGGCTCGATCTGGCCGAAGATGGACGGTGCTAGCCAGACCATCTGCCAGAACCTGGGACGTAGCTCGGGGTTGTTCTCCGACGAAGCCAAAGCCCGGCATGAATGCCAAAATCAGAGCGCGCGCAACGCTGCCACTGACGGGAGCACTGATCCGCAGGCCGAGATAGCCAAGAGTAAGAACTACACCTGGAACGCTTTGATGGGGAACGCTGCCACGCGGCCGAGCACGGGTTACGCCGAGTGGCTGATGACGATGGTCGGCACGATCATCTACATCAAGCCGCAGAGTGACAGCGTTCCGGGGACCTTCCGCTTCATCGCGCCAGCAAGCTGGGACACCTACACCGCGCTTCTCGACGGTACGGCCGTTGCCTCCGCGCAGATCTATCGGTGCGATGCCGGCGGCAGCGATCCTTATGGCTGTCTCAATCCCAACCCGTCGCCTCTGAGTATCAGTCAAAACTCAGCGTACAAGGCGCGGGTGAAGGCGATGATGCAGAGCATCGCCGGGAAGATCAACAGCAACACAGGTCTCTCGAACGATGAGGTCAATCTTCTCGGTCTGTCTTCGATCCCGATCTACAAGATCATGGTCGTGAACGCCGCTTCTCAGTTCGGGCTGAGTGCCGGCGAGCTTGATTCCTTGTCGGAGATCGTCGCGGTCGAAGTGCTTCTTGGGCACATCGATCGCATGCTTGAGGACGTCACGCGTGCTCAGATTGGCATGCAGACGCCCGACCAGGAGAACTTCAATCAGTGGCGGGCGCAGGTCGAGGATGTGCGCAAGCGGCTCGGGCAAAAGCGCGCGGAGATGTCCGGCAGGCTTGGGGACACGTACCAGATCATCCAGCGCAACCAGATGCTCGAGGCGACGCTCAAGAACACCATGAGTCCTCAGATCTCGGCGTCGCTGCGCTTTGGCCGTGGGCTTTCGGCCCAAGGGATCAGGTAGGCTCCGCAGCGTCGGGTTTGAGGGAAGGGCAGCGCAATGCTTGAGGTCTTCACGGTCGGAGGGGGCGAATACATCGTCAATGTCCTCAATGCTGTTGCGGCATGGTCTGGCGGGGGCGGGTTCCGTTCGATGCTCCAGGTCGTGTTCGTGATGGGCCTGATCTACTCGCTTCTGGTGCTCGCCTTCAATTTCGACTGGCGGGCATGGATGAACTGGTTCCTGCAGGCGACCGCCATCTACATGATGCTGCTTGTGCCTACCGTGACCATCAAGGTCACCGATAGGATCGACCCCGGGCTTGCGCCCGCCACTGTCGCCAACGTCCCTTTGGGACTGGGGGTTATGGCGTCCTTCACCAGTCAGTTCGGCGATTGGATGACCCGGACAGCCGAGACTGTGTTCGTCATGCCCGACGCGCTCAAGATGACCAACAATGGCATCATCTATGGCGCGCGG
>LNFM01003974.1_pt1 | contig 32168 bp, 23 predicted proteins | sample 596031 | NCBI WGS metagenome assembly LNFM01 (sample SAMN04254537, study PRJNA301005) | activated carbon metagenome | isolation source: dual media filters at the Ann Arbor, Michigan drinking water treatment plant | place: USA: Ann Arbor | reverse complement strand
ATGCGCTCTTCAAGGTCTGCGCAGCAGTTGCCGCCGAGGTCGGCAGCGTTCGCGCTGGTTGCAAGGCCGCCTGCGAGCAGGCCGGCCGCCACCAGGGCGCTCAGGCTATACTTATTCATGGAGCTTCTCCCAATCTGCGTTGGCATCTTCGAAGGCGGACGCCGTACTTTTTTCGTTACGCAAACTGAAAACCGCGCTCTCAGACAGAAACGGCGCTTCGATCGATGTGTGACCAGCCGTTAACGGGAAACTCTGTGATTCCCTCTTGCGCAACAATCAGGCATTCAGCTTGAAGATGCGTCTGCTGGTTCAGTGTGTCTGCTGGGACACGAAATGCCCGCACGTGCTTGATTTTCCACGCTTAGAAGCCGCACCAAAAGTGTGACTTTGTCCACATTTGACCTGTGGACGACGGTGGAAAGCTCTCTTTCGACCTCCCCGGCGACCCTTGCGCCGACATCCCGCCGCCCAGATCTGGCCCAAATCGACCTTCGCCCGTGCGGCCGACTCGGGCCGTCGAGCCGACTCACAACCCCGCGTTCATCCGCCGAAGGCGCAGCCCCATGACGCGCATCACATAGAGCGCGAACGAGGGAACTTCGCGCACGAGATCCAGGAATGTCTCCCGGTCGATCACCGCCACTTCGCATCCCGTTGCAGCCACAGCCGTGGCACTGCGCGGCGCGGCGTCGATGAGGGCCATTTCTCCCGCAATGCCGTGCAAGCCGAGCGTGTCGACGATCTGTTCCCCCACCTTGATCTCGATCCGTCCCTCCAGAACAAGGATCATCGTGTCGCCATCCTCGCCCGCCTGGAACACGATCTCCCCCGCCTTAAGACGCCGCAGCGGCACGCCAAACTCTTCCAAAAACCCGAAATGAAAGGGACCGCTATCAGTCATAGACGTATCTCCACTCACAGTGAGTCGGCGTGCGGGTGGTGCCAGACACCGCCTCCACGAAGGCTACCACGCGTTCAGTATGCGGCGAACCACCCGCACATAAAGCGCACTCGGGATCACCCGCCGCGCGAACAACATCGCCCGGCTGCCCACCGGATAGCGCAATCGCGGCCAGCGATCCGTCGATGCCTTATGGATCGCCCGCGCCACCGCGTCGGCCCCCGGCGCGCTGCGCTCGAACGCGGCCATCCGCTGCAACACGCCCTCCGAAAACGCCGCGTGATCCGGATGCGCGCCCCGGGCCGCTCTGCCCGCGATCTGCCCCTGAAACGATCCCGTCCGATGCACCGCCGGCTGCACGATCTTCACCGTGATGCCCGACCGGCGCGTCTCGAACGAAAGCGCCTCGCTAAACCCCTCAAGTCCCCACTTGCTGGCGCAGTACGCACTATAGAGCGGCAACGTCATCTGCCCGCACATGGACGAGACGTTGACGATCCGCCCCCCGCCGCACGCCCGCATGTGCGGCAGCACGGCCCGCGACACGCGCATCGCACCGAGCACGTTCGTCTCCAGAACCAGCCGGTCGTCCGCCTCCGTCAATTCCTCCAGCGCCCCCACGAGGCACAGCCCGGCATTATTGACGACGACATCAATGCGCCCGAAGTCTGCAATCGCCGCCGCTACGGCAGCCGTCACCGACGAACCCGACGTCACATCCATTTCGTACAGCCGCAGCCGGCCCGATGGAGCCATGAGCGAGGCACCCGGCGTCCGCATCGCCGCTGCCACGTTCCACCCCCGCTCAAGGAAATAGCGCGCAGTGGCCTCCCCGATCCCCCGCGACGCCCCCGTCACGAGCACCGTCATCGCCCGCGTCTCAACCCCGCTCACCCGGTTCAGCATGTTGTCGCGTGTCTCCAATCGCTGGCACACGTTACAAAATCTACGCAAGTCTCAGTGGGAATTCGACAGCCACCCAATCCAAGATCGCGCAGCCCCAAAAGCATTTCGCCCCCAGCTTTGGGCCAGGGGCGAGGCATCGGATCAATTATCCAGGAAGCTTCTGAGCTTCCGTGACCGGCTTGGGTGCTTGAGTTTGCGCAGCGCCTTGGCTTCGATCTGGCGGATACGTTCGCGCGTCACAGAGAACTGCTGGCCGACTTCTTCCAGCGTGTGGTCGGTGTTCATGCCGATTCCGAAGCGCATGCGCAAAACGCGCTCCTCGCGCGGCGTCAGTGAGGCGAGCACCCGCGTCGTCGTCTCACGCAGGTTTGACTGGATCGCGGCATCGATCGGCAGCACCGCGTTGCGGTCCTCGATGAAGTCGCCCAGATGCGAATCCTCTTCGTCGCCAATCGGCGTCTCGAGCGAGATCGGCTCCTTGGCGATCTTCAGAACCTTGCGCACTTTTTCCAGCGGCATGGCGAGCTTTTCGGCCAGTTCTTCCGGCGTCGGCTCGCGGCCGATCTCATGCAGCATCTGACGGCTCGTGCGCACGATCTTGTTGATCGTCTCGATCATATGGACCGGGATTCGAATGGTGCGCGCCTGATCGGCAATCGAGCGCGTGATCGCCTGCCGGATCCACCACGTCGCGTAGGTCGAAAACTTATACCCGCGCCGGTACTCGAACTTGTCGACCGCCTTCATCAGGCCGATGTTGCCTTCCTGAATGAGATCGAGGAACTGCAAACCGCGGTTGGTATACTTTTTCGCAATCGAGATGACGAGGCGGAGGTTGGCCTCCACCATTTCCTTCTTCGCCTGCCGGGCCTCCCGCTCGCCCTTCTGAACCGCCTTCACGATGCGGCGGAACTCAGGGATTTCCAGCCCCGTCTCGGTGGCGAGGTTGTGAATGTCGCCACGGATGCGCTCGATCATCGGGCGCTCTTGCTTGACGAGGTTCGTCCACTTCTTGCCCTTGCCAGAGATCTTCTCGATCCACGTCTGATCGAGTTCGTTGCCGAAATATTCGCCGATAAAATCCTGCCGGCTCACACCATAACTGTCGGCAAGCCGCATCAAACGGCCCTCGAAACCGACGAGGCGCTTATTGATCGCATAAAGCTGTTCGACGAGGCTTTCGATACGCGCGTTATTCAGCGACAGCGACTTCACATCGACGATAATTTCGTCGCGGATTTTTTCATAAGCCTTCTGCTGCTGGCGCGAGCCCTGTTCGCCCGCCACCTGCTGTTCCAGCTTCTTATCCTGCTGCTTGCGCAGCTTCTTGTAGGTGTTGGCGATGCGGTCGAAGGTTTCAAGAACCTTCGGCTTCAACTCCGCTTCCATCGCGGCCAGCGACAGCGCGTTTTCGAAATCTTCCTCATCATCCGCCATGTCGCTGCCGGGAGCACCGGGCGCTCCCGGAGCACCAGGCGCAGCGCCTGGGGCAGCGGCCGGTTGCCCGTCAACCACCGCTTCACCCGGCTCCGGCTGCTTTGCCTCGGGGCCCTCGTAGGTCGCTTCCAAATCGATGATGTCGCGCAGCAGGATCCGACCGTCGTTGAGTTCCTGCATCCAGATGATGATGGCCTGGAAGGTGAGGGGGCTTTCGCATAAGCCCGCGATCATCGCCTCGCGACCGGCCTCGATACGCTTGGCAATGGCGATTTCGCCTTCGCGCGAGAGCAGTTCAACGGAGCCCATTTCACGCAGATACATGCGAACCGGATCATCCGTCCGTTCGGTCGGCTCGGCTCGCGTCTCGGTCTTGACGAGTGCCGTGGTCGAGGTCAGCGCGCGTCCGCCCCCGTCCTCCTCGTCGCCCGCCTCATCGACGGCCTCCGCGCCTTCTTCCGCCTCTTCCTGATCGACGACGTTGATGCCCATATCGGACAGCATCGCCATCGTGTCTTCGATCTGCTCTGAGGAAACTTCCTCCGACGGCAGCACGGCATTCAATTCGTCATAGGTCACGTAGCCGCGTGCTTTCGCTGTCTTCAGCAGCCGCTTAACGGCGGCATCCGACAAATCCAGGAGCGGGCTGTCACGCTCAGGCGTGTCCCCCGAGGCGTCATCGGCGCGCGGTTGCGCGGCAGGCGCTGCCCGCTTCGGGGCGGCGGAGGTTTTGGTCTGGGGTGCGCGGCTCATAAGGTCTTGCCTCTCGGGAGGGCCCAAAGTTTAAACGATGCGATACGAAAGCGGCCGCCTCGTCGTTGAAATGCATCCAACGGCTGGCCCACATGGTGGGGCGCAGCCGGGCATCTCCGGACGATGAGCGCGCGTTTCCCTCATATCGCAGCAGCATCTTCTGAGTTCTGATCCAGGTCCCCGGGGCGCGCCAAACGCTCGATCTCGGCCTGAAGCATCGCGATCCTCATGCCAAGCCCGCTCCGCGCTTTCGAGCGCCGCCTTCAACCCGACTTGCCGGTCGTGCAGCGCGAGGGCGTGGCGCCAGCCAACGTCCACCTCGGCGTGCCCGGCGTTGGGCTCGGCGAACCTGTCACACTTTTGTATAACCGAACGATCGACGAGGTCCAAAACCCCACCGAAGCCCGTTTGGACCAAATGGGAGCGCAACCCCGCGCTGTCAAGGGAATTGTCAAGTGAAACCGCCGCAAGGATGGCATCCCGCAACCGGGAAAGCACAGGGGCGACAAACGTCACCTGCGCCAACGTCTCCGCGTCTTCGGTTGCCAGCCACGAATGGTTAATCAGTGTTCGCACCAACAGCAGCTCCCTGTAGCCGGGCCGTGTCTGGTCGCCAGACGCCAGCACACTATTGAGCAGACTGGACGAGGGCAGCGCATGGATCGGTGTCGCCCCTGGCCCGCCAAATCCAGCGCCACTGCGCCCAGCGCCCGAAAAACCACCCCCGAAGCCGCCTTGGCGACCGCCGCCGTATCCTGGCCGGCCGCCCCGCGGATATCCCCCCGCCGGCATGCCACGGAAGTCTGTGCCCGGCCGCGCCCCAGGCACACCCTGCCGCCCAAAGCCTGTCTCGCGCGACGGCCGGAAGGGTGTGGTCGACCGGTCGTTCCCCCATGCCGCTTGCAGCCGCCGCCGCATGTCCTGCTCATAATGCGTCCGTACCGACCCATCCTCGATCCGCGCCGTCAGCATCCGGATCTGCTGTTCCAGCCGCGCGCGCCGCTCTGGTGTCGACCAGTCGTCCTGCGCCCATTCGCGATCGAACAGCACTTGCGCTAGCGGGTGCGCAGCGGTGAGCGCCGCCTCCATCGACTCCGGCCCCTGCTGGCGCACGAGATCGTCGGGATCGAGCCCATCCGGCAAAAATGCAAATCGCACGCTCATCCCGGGCTTCAACAAGGGCAGCACCGTATCGATGGCCCGGTACGCCGCCTTTTTCCCCGCCACATCGCCGTCGAAACAGAGGATTGGTTCCGGCGTCATCCGCCACAGCAACGCAACTTGTTCCGGCGTAAGCGCGGTACCGAGCGGCGCGACAGCTTCCGCAAAGCCGCCCTCCGCCAATGCAACAACATCCATGTAGCCTTCGACTGCGATCACGCGCTCTTTGTCATGCGCAATGCCGCGCGCCTGATGCGCGTTATAAAGATTGTGCCCCTTATGAAACAACGGCGTTTCGGGCGAATTGAGATACTTCGCCGGCGCATCCGGATCGAGCGCGCGCCCCCCGAACGCAATCGTCCGCCCCTTCCAATCGCCGATCGGAAACATCACGCGATGCCGGAAGCGGTCATAGGGTTCGCGGATCTCCTCGCCCGAAATCAGCATGCCCGACAGCGCCTGCTCCTCAACCGAGAAACCGGCCTTTGTCAGATGCTCCTTCAGGGCCGTGCGCGAGTTGGGCGCATAGCCGAGCCGAAAGGCCTTGATCGTCTCGCGCTTGAGACCGCGCTTTTCCGTCAGATACCGCCGCGCCTCCGCCCCGCCCGGACCGGCAAGTTGCTCTTCGAAAAACGCAACGGAGGCCTCCAGCACCGCCGACAATCGTTGCCGCTGGTCATAAACCTCTTGATCGCGCACCTCGGGCTTGGGCAGCGTGACGCCCGCTTCCGCCGCCAGCCGCTCCACGGCCTCGGGAAATGTCAGCCCCTCGGTCTTGATCAGAAATGTGAAGATGTCGCCGTGCTCGCCCGACGCGAAGCAGTGGTAGAAGCCCTTCTGGTCGTTGACGAAAAACGACGGCGTCTTCTCCATCTTAAAGGGCGACAGCCCCGACCACTCGCGGCCCTTCTTTTTGAGCGCAACCTTCCGCCCCACCACCTGGCTCACAGCCAAGCGGGCTCGGATTTCATCGAGCAGGTGAGGTGAAAACCGCATATGTCTCCCGCGCCGCACGAAACGCGGCGGCCCATTCAGCGGGAAGCTAGGTGATTCGGCCCCCCATCCCCCGGCCGAAACCCATAAACCCCCATTATTCACAGCCTCTAACATCTCATTAAGCATGCCCGCACATTTGCTCCCGCGGGCCGTGATCCAAGCCCTTGTCCCGGCGCCGGAAACGACCATGTCGCCTGCATGGCCGAAGTGCTTGAAGTCACGGTGCGTGTGGTTCTCGAGTTTGTCTTCGAGGTCGTCTGTCACGGCGTAGGACGCTCTGTCCGCTGGCTGCTACGATGGCCGCCGCCTGCCCACCCGGACGCGGATTGCTTGATCGGCCTTGTGGTCTTGTTCGTGGTGGCGATTGCCGCCTGCACGCTCCTGTTCGGTAGCGCACCCACCTCCCCATCGACGTGCGCCTGACGCCTACTTCAGCGCCTCTTTCAGCATCGCGCTCGCCTTGCCGAAGTCCATCGAGCCCGTGTGGCGCTCCTTCAGCGCCGCCATGACGCGCCCCATGTCCTTGAGGCCCTTGGCGTTCATCTCCGCGACCAACTCCGTCACGGCCGCCCGCATCTCGTCCTCGCTCATCTGCTTGGGCAGATAGGCCTCGATAACGGCGATTTCCTCGACTTCCTGGTCCGCCAGATCGTCCCGCCCCGCAGAACGGTACGTCTCGATACTTTCCCGGCGTTGCTTGATCATCTTCTGCATCAGCGACAGAATATCCTGGTCGGCGATCTTATCCCGGCCCGTCGCCTGCCCTTGATCGTCCTGATGTGCGCTGAGATCGCGGTCCTTGATGGCCGCCGAAATCAACCGCAGCGTTGCCAGCCGCCGCTTGTCGCCGGACTTCATGGCCGTCTTAATGTCGTCGCTGAGACGGGTGCGCATGACTTTAGGTCTCCTGAACTGCGGCCCAGCTTTGCGCAGATGAGGCCGGTGTGTAGGATTATGTCCCGCATCCGGCAAGCCGCTCATATGATGAACGCTGTGGACCAGCCACACGGTGGTGCGTCAAGGTGACGGGTGCACCGCCATATGCGACCCCCGGCGTTTCTTGATTTCCAGGTGCGCTTCCCATAGGGAACGCCCGTGACCCCTGTGATCGTTTCCAAGAGGCCCCGATGCCGTCTCCCACGCCCGCGCCCTGGACCGATGCGCCCACGACCGCGCGCCTCGTGCTCGCCGATGGCACCGTCATCGAAGGCTACGGCCTCGGCGCAACCGGAACGGCCGTTGGCGAAGTGTGCTTCAATACGGCCATGACCGGCTACCAGGAGATCCTTACCGATCCGTCTTACGCTGGCCAGATTATCACCTTCACCTTCCCCCACATCGGCAACGTCGGCACCAATATCGAGGACAGCGAGACCTCCAATCTCGCCTCCCGCTCGGGCGTGCGCGGCTGCGTTTTGCGCGCCGACATCACCGATCCGTCGAACTACCGCGCCGTCGAACACTTCGATCACTGGCTGAAAGCCCGTGGCATCGTCGCCATCGCCGGCGTCGACACACGCGCACTCACGGCCCTCATCCGCGACAAGGGTATGCCGAACGGCGTCATCGCGCACGAAGCGTCCGGCGCATTCGATCTCGCCCAACTCAAAGCCGACGCCGCTGCGTGGCCCGGCTTGGTCGGCATGGATCTCGTGCCTGACGTCACCAGTGGCCAGAGCTACACCTGGGACGAGATGCGCTGGGTCTGGGGCAAAGGTCATCCCCGCAACGAAACGCCCGAATTTCACGTCGTCGCTCTCGACTACGGCTTGAAGCGCAACATCCTGCGCTGCCTCGCCAACGCCGGCTGCAAGGTGACGGTGATGCCGGCCAAAACAACAGCCGAAGACGTCCTCGCCCGCAACCCCGACGGCGTCTTCCTGTCCAACGGCCCCGGCGACCCGGCCGAAACCGGCAAATATGCGGTTCCCGAAATCAAGAAGCTCGTCGCCAGCGGCAAGCCGGTGTTTGGCATCTGCCTCGGCCACCAGATGCTCGGCCTCGCACTCGGCGCCACGACCAAAAAGATGCATCAGGGCCACCACGGCGCCAACCATCCGGTGAAAGACTTCACGACCAACAAGGTCGAGATCGTCTCCATGAACCACGGCTTTGCCGTCGATCGCGACACGCTGCCCGCAGGCGTCGTCGAAACCCATATCTCGCTGTTCGATGGCTCAAACTGTGGCCTCGCCGTCGAAGGAAAGCCGATCTTCTCCGTTCAGCACCACCCCGAAGCCTCGCCCGGACCGCAAGACAGCCACTACCTTTTCAACCGCTTCGCCAACTTCATGCGCGCGGACAAGGGCACGTCTCCCGTCAAGGAACGGTGATCCGCGGCGCTAACGAATGAGTAGACTTCGCATGCTGCAACATCCGAAGTCTTCGACCACCGGTCTTGCCCTTGCGCTGGGTGCCACATGCCTCGCGCATGCCACGGCCGCAGCCGGCCCGTCCCCTCACCCTCTATGTCCCCACGCGACCGCCGACGCGTGTGCCGTCTACGACACCGGTCGCGCGACGGGCGCAACTGCGTTCACGCAAATCGACCCCGCGACCAATCTCAGAAAGTCGATGCCGGCCATCGCCGCCAGCGAGATCGTCATTCTCGGCGAGGCGCACGACAATCCCCATCACCACAAACTGCGCGCGGGCCTTCTGACCAAGCCCGCCATCGCGATGGAACAACTGCGCGCCGATCAGAACGCGGGTATCGCAAGTTTCACCGAGTATCGTGCGAAGTCGGCCCGCCTCGCAACGATCCATGATTTCAAAACGAGGGTGGACTGGGAGTCGAGCGGCTGGAGCCAATACCCCTACGATCCGCTCCTCGAAGCCATCGTTCAGGCCAACGTCCCGCTCTACGCTGGCGACCCGCCGCGCGACACGATCCGCAAAATCGCGAAAGAAGGTCTGGGCGTCCTCAGCGCCGAAGATCAAAAGCGCCTCGCCCTCGACCAGCCACTTGGGCCAAAACTCGACGCCGTGTCCGCAGACGAAATCGAAGGCTCCCACTGCGGCATGCTGCCCAAAACCGCGATCCCCAAAATGGCGCTCGCCCAGCGCTACCGCGACGCTCACTTGGCTGATGCAACCCTGAAGGCCGCCGCCGATCACGGCCAGGCCGTCCTCCTGACCGGCAACAACCATGCCCGCACCGATCGGGGCGTGCCGTGGTACATCCGCGCCCGCGCCCCCAACCAGAAGGTCGTGTCCGTCGTCCTCGTCGAGGTCGAAGAGGGTAAAACCGATCCCGAAGCCTACATCCCCCGCGATCCCGACGGCAAACCGGCGGCGGACTACCTCATCTTCACCCCCTCCATCGTTCGCGACGACCCCTGCAAGGCCTTCGCAAAGTAAACGGCAGCCACCCGGGCAACCTTTCCCAGATTTAAGGACAGCCCGCCGCACGACCTGCGTATAAGGGCGACAAAAGTCCAATAATGGGAGGTTACCCCGCCGATGCGAGCACGTGTTCTGTCTCTTTGCGCCCTGGCCATTGCGGCTACCCCCGCCTTCGCCGACGACAAGTGCAAAGGCGAAGTCGAGGCTGCCTTTGTCAAACAGCGCGCCCAACCGGCGTTCCGCACGGTCGCGACCGCGCAGACCCTGAACGGCCCGCTAATCCGGACCATCGATTTCGTCGCTCCCGACGCGATCTACAACAAGATCGAGAGCCCGACTGAAGACGCCCCTGTCGAAACCATCGGCATCGGCAAGTGGGCCTGGGCCAATACCGAAGGTGGATGGGACGAGCAGCCTCCGCATAACGCGCAGGTCGTGGTGCAGGAGCGGGAAGCCTACAAGATCCCGCCCAAGGCAGCTGCCGACTTCTCGTGCTTGGGCAAGGTCAAGTACGATGGCAAGGATTACGTCGGCTACGGGACGGCCGTTGCTAAGGATACCGACGGGATGGACGTCGTAACCACCGTTTACATCTCGTCCGACACCGGTCTCCCGGCGTACTACGTGACCAAGTCAGCCAAGTCCGACGGGCCGGCAAAGTTCGTGGCAGCCTATTCCTATGAGGGCATCAGCATCATCCCACCGACCGATGTGATCCCGAGTTCGGAACCGGCAAGCGACAAGAAGTAGTCCGAAGCTTTGACCAAATGGCGCGCGACGGCGGCCGATGGAGTGTTAAAAAATGACGTTTGTTCTTCGCGCCGCAACTGCCGCCCTTGTGGTTGCCGCGTCCGCCACCTCTGCCTTTGCGGATTGCTCACAGGAAGTCTTGCAGGCCTTCACCCGCCAGTCGAATACCGACATGGTCCGCAAAGAGATGAACCTGATCGGTGAACAGGGTCCCTTCACCATGACGATTGAGTACGTCAAACCCAATCGCATGCGTCAGGTCGTCAAAACACTGACCGCGCCCGACAAACCGACCGAAACCGTTCTCGTCGGCACAGAAGCGTGGAGCCGCACTGGTACGGACGCTTGGCAGAAGCTGGATAAGTCGACGACCGATCAAATCGTCAGCTTCTACAAGAGCACCTTTGCTGAGACACCCGGCAACGTCGGCATGTTCGAGTGCATGGGTGCTGAAACAATCGATGGCCAGAAGGTCCGAGCCTTCAAGGGATTGGACGAGCCCAAACAGAAGTCGCCAGAGCAAATTGAAGCCGAGAAGCGCGGTGAGAAGCCGGAAGAGCCGCCCAAGAACGAGGCTGTGCGCGTCGTCTACCTTGACACCACATCCGGCCTGCCCTCGCGCATCATTTTCGCCCGCGAAGGCATGCTCGACAAACCGATCTTCAAGGAAGTCTACAGCTACCCAACCGACATCAAGATTGACAAGCCCGCCGGCTAAACAAACCGTCGAATTTTAAGCGCCACGACGAAGCCCGGACCCTCCATTTGAGGGTGCCGGGCTTTTTGCCGGGGATCGCGGCGCGTTCCGGCGCCCACACCCTTGACGGATGGCCCGCCAACCCCGAAGCGTGCGGGCGTACCGATCTCGGGCGCGCGAACGGTCGCGGCCTATAGCCAAACCATGTGCGCTGCAATAAGAGTTGGCCCCGCCATGCCAAAACGTACAGACATCGACACCGTTCTCATTATCGGCGCCGGACCCATCGTCATCGGGCAGGCCTGTGAGTTCGATTATTCCGGCACCCAAGCGTGTAAGGCCCTGAAAGCGGACGGGTACCGGATCGTTCTGGTCAATTCCAATCCAGCGACGATCATGACCGATCCGGACATGGCCGACGCGACCTATATCGAGCCGATCACCCCTGACGTGGTCGCCAAGATCATCGCCGCTGAAAAAGCCCTGCACCCGGATAAGAAACTGGTCCTCTTGCCGACCATGGGCGGCCAGACGGCTCTCAACACCGCCCTCGCACTTGAAAAGCAGGGCGTGCTGGCCGCCATGGACGTCGAGTTGATCGGCGCCAAGGCCGAAGCCATCGACATGGCTGAAGACCGCAAGCTTTTCCGCGACGCGATGGACCGCATCGGGCTGGAAAGCCCGCGGGCCGTCATCGCATCCTCGCCCGAAATCCGCGACGCCGCCGGCCGCGTCGTCGGCTACGATCGCCACGCCGGTTTCGCTGAAGCCATGCGCGCGCTCGACACCATCGGCCTGCCATCGATCATCCGTCCCGCTTTCACCATGGGCGGCACAGGCGGCGGCGTCTGCTACAACCGCGAAGAATTCGAGACCATCGCCAAGTCCGGCATTGATGCCTCACCGGTCGGCCAGATCCTGATCGATGAAAGCCTCATCGGCTGGAAAGAATACGAAATGGAAGTCGTCCGCGATAAAGCGGACAACGCCATCATCATCTGTTCCATCGAGAACCTAGATCCGATGGGCGTCCACACCGGCGATAGCATCACTGTCGCGCCGGCCCTCACGCTGACCGACAAAGAATATCAGATCATGCGCGACGCCTCGCTGGCGGTGCTGCGCGAGATCGGCGTCGAAACCGGCGGCTCCAACGTGCAGTTCGCGGTCAACCCCGCCGATGGCCGGCTCGTCGTCATCGAAATGAACCCGCGCGTCTCGCGCTCGTCCGCGCTCGCCTCCAAGGCCACCGGCTTCCCGATTGCCAAGGTCGCCGCCCGGCTGGCTGTCGGCTACACGCTCGACGAACTGGAAAACGACATCACCGGCGGCGCCACGCCCGCGTCCTTCGAACCGACCATCGACTACGTCGTGACGAAGATCCCGCGCTTTGCCTTCGAGAAATTCCCCGGCGCCGATTCGACGCTCACCACCGCCATGAAGTCGGTCGGTGAAGTCATGGCCATTGGCCGAACATTCGCCGAAAGCCTCCAGAAGGCGCTCCGCTCCATGGAGACCGGCCTGTCTGGCCTCGATGACATCACGCTGGAAGGCCTTGGCCTCGGCGACGACAAGAATGTCGTTCGCGCCGCCCTCTCTCGTCCCGCACCCGACCGTCTCCTCAAAGTCGCGCAAGCTCTCCGCATGGGCGTCGACCACGAAACGGTCCACGCCTTCTCCAAATACGATCCTTGGTTCATCGACCGCCTACAGGAAATCGTCGATCTCGAAGCGCGCGTCAAAGCGCATGGGTTGCCCACGTCCGCCCGTCAGATGCGAATGCTCAAGGCCGTTGGCTTCTCCGATGCCCGCCTCGCCAAACTCTCCGGCAACACCGAAGCCGACGTGCGCCGCCAGCGCCACGGCCTCGGCGTCACGCCCGTCTTCAAGCGCATCGACACCTGCGCCGCCGAGTTCGCCTCGCCGACCGCCTACATGTATTCGACCTACGAGACGGGCCTCACCGATGCGCCCATTTGCGAAGCCCAGCCGACAGACCGCGAAAAGATCATCATCCTCGGCGGCGGTCCCAACCGCATCGGCCAGGGCATTGAGTTTGACTATTGCTGCTGCCACGCGTGCTTCGCGCTCACCGAAGCCGGTTATGAAACCATCATGGTCAACTGCAACCCTGAGACGGTCTCAACCGACTACGACACCTCCGACCGCCTCTACTTCGAACCACTCACCGCCGAAGACGTGCTCGAAGTCATTCGCAAGGAGCAGTCGAACGGCAAGTTGAAGGGCGTCATCGTCCAGTTCGGCGGGCAAACCCCGCTGAAACTCGCCGGTCCCTTGGAAGAAGCGGGCGTCCCCATCCTCGGCACCTCGCCCGACGCCATCGACCTCGCCGAAGACCGCGACCGCTTCAAAGCACTCATCGAACAGCTCGGCCTCAAACAGCCTGCCAGCGGCATTGCCGGCACCCCCGGCGAAGCCCGCGCCGTAGCTGACCGCATCGGCTACCCCGTCGTCATTCGCCCCTCCTACGTGCTCGGCGGCCGCGCCATGGAAATCATCCACGATGGCGCCGAGATCGACCGCTACATCACGCGCCTGTCCGCGACACTCGACAACCCGTCGGAACTCGTCGTCTCGCCCAAGCGCCCGCTGCTGATTGACAGCTACCTGTCGGACGCCGTCGAAGTCGACGTGGACTGCTTGTGCGATGGCAAGGACACCTTCATCGCCGGCATCATGGAGCACATCGAGGAAGCCGGCATTCACTCTGGCGACAGCGCCTGCTCACTTCCCCCCTATTCGCTCTCCGACGCGACCGTTGCCGAATTGGGCGTTCAAGCGCGCAAACTCGCTCTTGCCCTCGAAGTGAAAGGCTTGATGAACGTCCAGTTCGCGATCAAGGACGATGACATTTACATCCTCGAAGTGAACCCGCGTGCATCCCGCACCGTGCCCTTCGTGGCCAAAGTGATCGGCGAACCCATAGCCGGCATCGCGTCGAAGGTAATGGCTGGCCAACCGCTCGCGTCGTTCGGATTGCAGAGCCGGAAGTTCGACCACATCGCAGTCAAGGAAGCCGTGTTCCCGTTCGCCCGCTTTCTTGGCGTCGATCCGATCCTCGGTCCGGAAATGCGCTCGACCGGCGAGGTCATGGGCCTCGACCGCGATTTCGCCATGGCCTTTGCCAAGAGCCAGATCGGCGCTGGTCAAAAAATACCCATGGGCGGCACCGTCTTTGTCTCGGTGAAGGATCGCGACAAGGAGCGGATCGTGGCCCCGTTGCGGGACCTTGCGGATCTCGGCTTCAAGATCGTCGCGACTCGCGGCACCAAGCGGCACTTGGAGGCCGAAGGCGTCCCCTGCGAGGTCGTCAACAAGGTTCTGGAGGGCCGTCCGCACATTGTAGATGCGATTAAGAATGGCGAAATTGCGTTGGTTTTCAATACGACAGAGGGCGCCAAGGCGCTCGCCGACAGCAAGGACATCCGGCGCACAGCCTTGCTTCACCACGTCCCCTATTATACAACTTTGGCCGGGGCCGTAGCCGTGACCAAGGCCATCAAAGCTTTGACGTCCGACACCCTGAAGGTTGCGCCGCTGCAGGCCTACGTCGCGCGCACAACCTGATGCGACTATCGCCCGTGAGTTGAGGGCGCGGCTGCAACCGCTGCGTCCCTTGCGGGTTTCAATGCGAGGGTTTCTCACGCGTTTTGCAAATGGATCGAAGGGTGCTGGCCCGGTGGCCAGGCCAACTAGGAGACGTTAGCGATGTCGATGGATCGGGTTCCGATGACCCTCGAGGGCTATCAAAAGGTTGAGGCGGAACTGCAGCGTCTGAAAGCCGTCGAGCGCCCGCGCATCATCCAGGCGATCGCCGAAGCACGCGCGCATGGCGACCTTTCGGAAAACGCCGAGTACCACGCCGCCAAGGAAGCCCAAGGCCTCAACGAGTCGCGCGTCGCCGAACTCGAAGATAAGTTCACCCGCGCCGAAGTCATCGATCCGTCGAGCCTGTCGGGCACGAACATCAAGTTTGGCGCCACCGTCACGCTGGTCGACGAGGACACCGAAGACAAGGTGAAATACAAAATCGTCGGCGATCTCGAAGCCAGCGTAAAGGACGGCAAGATCTCGATTTCATCGCCGATCGCGCGCGCGTTGATCGGCAAGACCAAGGGTGACACCGTGGAAGTAACGACCCCAAAGGGGTCGCGCTCCTACGAGATCTTGAAAGTCGAGTGGAAGTAGGCGGCAACCTGCCGTCGGGTTCGCGCGTTGAGCGAACCGGAGATCGCACACCATGACCGTGCCAGACGCGTCTGCCGGCCCTCCCGCCAATGGAGCGCCGCCGTCCGATCGCGCTTTTGATTATCCTGGCTACCGGATCTATTGGGTCGCGCGCTTCCTCCTCGTCTTTGCGATCCAGGTGCTGAGTGTTTCCGTCGGCTGGCAGATTTACGATCAGACCCGCGATCCCTTCCTCTTAGGCCTCGTCGGTCTTGTTCAGTTCATGCCGGCCCCGCTCCTTGTCCTCGTCACCGGTTCCGTCGCCGACCGCTACAACCGCCGCGTGATCATGGCGATCTGCATGGCCGTCGAAGCCGCCTGCGCCCTAGCGCTGCTGACGATCCTCCACTCCGAGACCAAAGAGATCTGGCCCGTCTTCGCAGTGCTTCTCGTCTTCGGCATCGCCCGCGCTTTCATGGGCCCCGCTGTGCAATCGCTCCTCGCCAACCTCGTTCCCCAACCAGCCCTCGCCAACGCCATCGCGCTCAACTCATCAAGCTTCCAGATCGCCACCATCGTCGGCCCCACCGCCGGCGGCCTCCTCTACGGCATCTCCTCCGAACTCGCCTACGCAGTCTCTGTGGCGTTCTTTCTTTTCGCTGGCATCCTGACCCTGATGATCCCCAAGCCAGCCCAACGTAAAACGCACGAACCCGTCACGACAGACGCCCTCTTTGCAGGCTTTCGCTACATCTGGAGCCAACCGATCGTCCTCGGCGCGCTGTCCCTCGACATGGTTGCCGTCATGCTCGGCGGCGCCACCGCGCTTCTGCCCGTCTTCGCGCGCGACATCCTCGACGTCGGCCCTTGGGGCCTCGGCGCCCTGCGTTCGTCCGTTGGCGTCGGCGCACTGCTCATGAGCCTGTGGCTGATCAATAACCCCGTCCGCGATCACGCTGGCATCACGATGTTCGCCGCCGTCGCCGTCTATGGCCTCGCAATCGTCGTCTTCGGAACGTCAACGACGGTTTGGCTGTCTGTTCTGGCCCTCGCCGTTATGGGCGCATCCGACATGGTCTCAGTCTTCATCCGCCAAACGCTCATTCAGCTGCAAACGCCAGACGACCTCCGCGGCCGCGTCAGCGCCGTCAACATGACCTTCATCGGCGCATCGAATGAACTCGGCGAATTCCGCGCCGGCAGCATGGCGGCAGGCTTCGGTGCCGTCCCAGCCGTCGTCATCGGCGGCGCCGGGGCCCTCATCACCGCAGCACTCTGGGCGAAACTCTTCCCCGATCTGCGCCAGGTCCGCCATCTCAACCGCGCCGCCTGATCTACTCCACCGCCAGCGGCACGCCCGGCGCCAGCTTCGCCCGCCGGATCGCCAGCGTCGTCTTCACACTCGCGACGTTTGGCACCGCCGTCAGGTCTTTCAACACGAAATCCTGAAACGCTGGCAGATCGCGCGCCACGCACTTCAAAATGTAATCGCTCTCACCCGACAGCATGTACGCCTCCCGCACAATCGGCCACCCGAGGATGCGGTTCTCAAAGGTCCGCAAATCCGCTTCCGACTGAGTGTGCAGTCCCACCATCGCAAAGGCGGTCAATGCAAATCCCAGCGCCTGCTCATCGACGATCGCCGTGTAGCCGCTGATCACACCGGTTTCTTCGAGCGCCCGCACGCGCCTCAGACACGGCGGCGCCGACAGCCCCACCTTTCCCGCCAGCGCCACATTGGTGAGCGACCCGTCGGCCATGAGTTCTTTGACGATGCGCCAATCTGTGGTGTCGAGTTTGCGGGTCATGGGAGCTCTGAACTGTGCGGACAACGAGATTATGTCGCGTTCGCCGTCCCCAGTGAAACAAAATTACCGCCTACTGGAAGAAGCCCCGCTAGACAGCACGCCCCCAATTCCCGCAGGGTGGAAACATGACGACCGACGTTCCGGCCCGACCCCGCACCACCGGCCGCCCGCTTGCCGGCGCCCGCTGCTGGATCATCAGCGAGGCCAAGGCCGGCATGGACACGCAAACCCGGGGCCTCGCCGATGCCTTAGGCGTCGACTACGAGCTGAAGCGTGTCACCCTTGATGGCATGAAGAAGTGGACCGCCCCCTGGGGCCGCGTGCCCAAGCACGCCGGCTTCGGCAATCCCGGCACGAGTTTCTGCCCGCCCTGGCCAACTCTCGCAATCGCCACCGGCCGCGCGTCGATCCCCTACCTGCGCGAACTTCGCCGCCACGCCGGCCCCAGCCTCTTCACGGTCGTGCTTCTTGATCCCCAAACAGGCCCTGGCACCGCCGATGTCATCTGGGTGCCGGAACACGACCGTCGTCGCGGCCCGAACGTCATCACGACGCCGACCTCGCCGCACGGCTTCTCCCCCGAACGCATCGCTTCGTTGCGTGCTGGTACACCAGCGGCGATCGCAGCACTTCCCCACCCGCGCATCGCGGTTCTTCTCGGCGGAAAAAACGGCTCTTATGCATTCAGCGACGCCGACGATCAGCGCTTGCAGCAAGCGCTCCAATCACTCGCCGGTTTGGGCGCATCCTTCATGATCACGCCGTCGCGGCGCACGCACCCGCGTCTCATCGAAGTCACCGAGACCGCCACCCGCTCCGCCCCGCGCATCCTCTGGAACGGCACTGGCGACAACCCCTATCCGGCCTTCTTCGCCAACGCGGACGCTTTCGTCGTGACAGCCGACAGCGTCAACATGACCGGCGAGTGCTGCGCCACGGGCCGCCCCGTCTACGTGTTCCATCCCTCCGGCGGCAAACCGAAGTTCCACCGCTTTCACGCCAAGCTGGAGGAGATCAACGCCACACGGCGTCTGCCCGAAACCTTCGACCGCCTTCCCGCATGGAGCTACGCGCCTATCGACGCGACCGGCCTTATCGCCCGCGAAATCGAACGCCGTTGGCAGAAACGCTGCGCCTGGACGACGCCGGATCACACTGCAAAATAAAAAGCCGCCCGGGAAACCCGCGCGGCTTTCGCCGTCCGATGCGTGAAACCGGCTAAAGCGCCGCGCCGCCGAACTCGCCGATGATCCGGCATGGAACAGCCTTGGCCGCCAGCGCCTTGCACATCTTTTTTGCCTCGGCCTCGGACTTCACCGGACCCGCCATCAGATTGTAAACAACCGCCCCGTTGTCGACCGATAGCGAGTAGCGCGGCTCGAGACTCTTCAACTTGTCGGCATGGGTTTCCGACAAGAGATTCCAGCTCAAGCGCAAACTGTCGATCGAAGATCCCGATGCGATCTGCACGCCCACGGGTTTGGCAGCAGGCGTCACAACCGGCTCACCGAACGGCGGCGGCTCGGCGGCCGCGGCAGCAGGTTTGGCCACAGGTGCAGGCGCGGGAGGCGGAACCGGCTTCACGCTTCCCGTCTCCAGAGCAGGCTTGGCATTGAGCAACCGGGCATCGGCGATCTTCTTGGCCGGCTCTACGGGCGCGATGTCAGCGCGCGGTGAAAGCGAGCCATTCACCGGAGCGCTGTCCAGCCGCAACGCCGGAGCGGGTCCGACCGGCTGCGTGGCCGGGATCGGCTGATTGACCGACGCCCCCAGCGCCGCCAATCGCTCAAAAACCACCTTCTGTTGTGTTGCCGTCTCCATCACGGTCGAACGGATCTCACTCACGTCCCGGCGAAGACCATCGACTTCGCCACGCAGCGATTCAATTTCGGCCACCGACTGACCGGCAGGCTCCACGCGCGCCACAAGATCGGGACGAAGCACCACCACCGACAAATACGCTACCGCGGCAGCTGCCGCGAAAGCCCAAGCCGATCCGCTGACCGACAACCCGCCCCGTCCAGAGCGGCGCCCTGACCCGGCCATCGCCGGCGGCAGCTGGTAGGCCGGTTCGAGCGGCGCATCGAAATGTCCGGGAAACTGCGGATGCTGCGGTTGGCCGGCCGCGAAACCGGGAGGCAACGGCGGCGGGGTCGGGGGATAGGGGCTCTGCGGCTGCGACATGCTCTGAAACCCTTGAACAATGGACGACTTTGCCGATTGCTGGCGTGAGTCGTGTGGCACCGTCAACGAGCCACCGGGCTTGGTGCGCGCCGGCCTGTGGACACGACCAACGGGCCACGCCAAAGACGGCCTTACCTACAACCCAAGATGGGTGCTTAACCGGCGCTGCGAGACGTGGCGCACCGAATCCAGGCACCATTCGCCACAGAGCATCGCCATACCCCCTTTATCGGACCGGGTTAATTGCCGCGGTACGGTCTTTGCAGAACCGCACGAGCTAAACCAACCAACCGGACGTCCCCCCGGCTTTCGGCACCGTTCGTTCGTCGATGGCCGTCCGTCCAGGTCACTCGATCACCTCTCTCAGAAGGGCAACAACGACGCCATGGCTACTGCTGCGCCGCTGATCGTCATCCTCGCCGCCGGCAAAGGCACGCGCATGAATTCCGCGCTGCCCAAGGTCCTGCACAAGGTGGCGGGCCGCTCCATGCTGGGCCACGTCCTGGCGCTGGCGAACACCGTCACGGACGCAACCGTCGCCGTGGTCGTTGGCCCGGGCATGGACGAAGTCCGCGCCGAGGTGACGCGGCTTTCCCCCGCCGCCCGCGTGTTCGTTCAAGAAAACCAATCCGGCACCGCCGATGCCGTTCTCGCCGCCCGCCCTGCGCTGGAAGAACATTCCGGCGACGTTATAGTTCTTTACGCCGACACCCCGCTCATCGAAGCCGGCACACTGACCGCGCTCGGCGATGCGCTCGACGCGGGCGCAGGCGTCGCAGTGCTGGGTTTCGAAGCCAGAGACCCGACCGGATACGGCCGCCTCATAACTGTAGGCGAGGCGACCCTGCTCGCCATTCGCGAACACAAGGAGTCGAGCCCCGAGGAGCGCAAGATCACGCTCTGCAATTCCGGCGTCCTCGCCTTCCGTTTACCCGACTTGCTGGGTGTGCTCTCCCGCATCGGTAATGCCAATTCTAAAGGCGAATACTACCTCACCGACGCCGTGGAGATCGCCCGCGCCGATGGAGTCCGCGCCGCCGTGGTACGCTGCCCAGAAGACGACGTGCTCGGCGTCAATTCCCGCAGCCAACTCGCCGTCGCCGAACGCATCTGGCAAGACCGTTCCCGGCAGCGGGTCATGGACGATGGCGCAACGCTGACCGCACCCGAAACCGTGTTCTTGAGCTACGACACTGTCATCGGCCGCGACGTGATCATCGAACCCCACGTCGTTTTTGGCCCTGGCGTCACGATCGCTGACGGGGCGGAAATTAAAGCCTTCTGCCACATCGAAGGCGCCAGCATCGGGCCGGGCGCCCGCATCGGCCCCTATGCCCGCTTGCGCCCCGGTGCCACGCTTGGGCCCGATGTCCACATCGGCAACTTCGTGGAGGTAAAAAACGTCGCCGTCGGCCCAGGCGCGAAAGCCAACCATCTGGCCTATCTCGGTGACGGCTCCGTCGGCGCGGGCGCCAACATCGGCGCCGGCACCATCTTCTGCAACTATGACGGCTTCTTCAAACACAAGACCGAGATCGGGGAGGGGGCTTTCATCGGCTCGAACTCGTCCCTCGTCGCCCCTATCAAAATCGGCGACGGCGCGTACGTCGGGTCGGGCAGCGTCATCACCAAGGACGTGGCGGCTGGAGCCCTCGCCCTCGAACGCTCCGCCCAGGAAGACCGGCCCCAGTGGGCGGCCAAATTCCGCGAGATGATGTCTCGCCGCAAGGCGGCCAGATCGAAGTAACGCCCGTGAAACTCGGAAACAGGTTTTGATTTGTCGCCCATCGCGACACACCGCTTAAGATCGACGTGAAATTCTACAGGACGACAGGAAAACCGCGCATGTGTGGCATCGTCGGCATTCTCTCCAACAAACCCGTCGCGATCGACCTTGTCGAGGCGCTCCGCCGCCTCGAATATCGCGGCTACGACAGCGCCGGCGTCGCAACCCTCGAAGATGGCCACCTCGACCGCCGGCGCGCCGAAGGCAAGCTGCGCAACCTTGAACTCCGCCTCAATGAGCATCCCCTCCAGGGCCACGTTGGCATCGGCCACACGCGCTGGGCGACGCACGGGCGACCCACCGAACGCAACGCCCATCCGCACATGAGCGCCAAGGTCGGCGTCGTCCACAACGGCATCATCGAGAACTACCGCGAACTGAAGGCCGACCTGTCCTCGCGCGGCCATGTCTTCGAAACCGACACCGACACTGAAGCCGTTGTCCACCTCGTCACCGATGAGCTCGACAAGGGGCTGGACCCGATCGCCGCCACCAAGGCCGCGCTTGCAAAGCTCCAGGGCGCGTTCGCCCTCGGCATTATCTTCGCCGGCCACGACGACCTCATGATTGCCGCCCGAAAAGGTTCCCCGCTCGCCATCGGCTACGGCACAGGCGAGGTGTACCTGGGCTCCGACGCCATCGCGCTCGCCCCCTTCACCGACACCATCACCTACCTCGACGAGGGCGACTGGGCCGTTATGCGCCGCTCTGGCGTCGAGATCTATGACGAGGCGGGCAGCCGCGTCGACCGCCCGAAGATCAAATCGGTCGCCAGCGCACTTCTCGTCGACAAGGGCAATCACCGCCATTTTATGGCCAAGGAAATCCACGAACAGCCCGAGGTCGTCAGCCACACGCTCGCCAACTACATCGATATGAGCGCCGGCACAATTGCCTTTCCCGACCTCGGCATCGATTTGGCCACCATCCCGCGCGTCACGATTTCAGCGTGCGGCACGGCCTACTACGCCGGCCTCGTCGGCAAATATTGGATCGAGCGCTACGCCCGCGTGCCCGTCGAAATCGATATCGCCTCCGAGTTCCGCTACCGCGAAGCCCCGCTCATCGACGGCGGCCTCGCCGTCTTCGTCTCGCAGTCGGGGGAAACCGCCGACACGCTCGCCACGCTGCGCTATTGCAAGGCCGGCGGTCAGCGCATCGCGTCGATCGTCAACGTGCGCACATCATCAATCGCCCGCGAAAGCCACGCCGTTCTGCCGACGCTTGCCGGCCCCGAAATCGGCGTCGCCTCCACCAAGGCGTTTTCATGCCAACTCTCCGCCTTGGCCTGCCTCGCCATCGCTATCGGGCGCGCCAAGGGCACCATCACACCCGCCAAGGAAGCCGAACTCGTCAAGGCGCTGATCGAAGTCCCACGCCTGATGTCGTCGATGCTCCACTCCGAGCAGCAATACGAAGACCTCGCGCAATACCTGTCCAAGGCCCGCGACGTCCTCTTCCTCGGGCGCGGCATCAATTACCCGCTGGCCCTTGAAGGCGCACTGAAGCTGAAGGAAATCTCCTACATCCACGCCGAAGGCTATGCTGCCGGCGAACTCAAGCACGGTCCTATTGCCCTCATTGACGAAAACGTCCCCGTCATTGTCGTCGCCCCCGACGACGACCTCTTCGAAAAGACGGTGTCGAACATGCAGGAGGTCGCCGCCCGCGGCGGCCAGATTATCCTGATCTCCGACGCCCCGGCCGAGAAGTGCGGTTGTAAACTCGTGGCGCACATCAAGGTGCCCAAGGGCCACGATTTCGCAAATCCGCTGCTCTATGCGGTGCCGATCCAACTTATCGCCTATCACACGGCGGTCTTCATGGGCACCGACGTGGACCAGCCACGCAATCTCGCCAAGTCCGTCACTGTCGAGTAGCGCACAGCCCGCCAGAGCAGCGCACGGAGCAAGCCGTTAACCCACTTCGGCCGAAACCTGGGTACGAATCAGAGAAATCCTGTGCGGATCTCGCCCCAGAATTGCCACCCCGAGACGCTTGACATACAAGAGAGGCGTAAAACGTCCGTGTGCCGCGTGCTAGATCGGTTGGGGGAAGACAGAAGGATGCACGCTAAGCAAATCATACTCGCCGCCGGTTGTGCGGTCGCAGTCCTGGCTGCGCCGGTCGCGGCCTATGCGCAAAACGTCCCCTCCGCACCGTCAGGTGCTAAGGCTCCCACTGCCAACGGAGTGAAATCCTACGAGGCCGGTGCCAAAGCCTTCGAAGCTGGCAAGATGGCGCCCGCCATTCAGTCCCTATCAAATGCCTTGTCGGTCGGCGGCCTCTCCAGCCAACAGATGGCCAAGGCGCTCTACTATCGCGGCGTCGCTTACCGCAAGACCGGCAAGAGCGCGCAAGCGATCTCTGATCTCACTTCCGCCGTCTGGCTGAAAAACGGCTTGAGCGACGCCGACCGCGCCGCTGCCATGGAAAACCGCCAGGGTGCCTACCAGGAAGCCGGCCTCGGCAATGCCACGCCGATCGGTACCCCGCCGCTCGATGCTCCAGCCGCTGCAGCAGCGCTTCCGCCCGCACCAACAGCCGTCGCCGCCGCACCGGCCCCGCCCGCCGCCGTGCCTGTTGCCAACACGGCCGAAAGCGCCACCTCCTCCTGGACCGCCACGAGCGCCAAGAGCGCGGCTGATGCCTCCGTCCCCAATCTCGCAGCACCCTCTGGCAACTATGCGAGCCTGTCGGCCCCCGACGCGCCCTCGCTCTCCGCCCTGCCCCAAGGCGACGCGGCCGCCGCACCCGCCACCAACCCCCTCGCAGGCGTCGGCACCGCCATCGGCAACGCCGGTACCGCAGTCACGGGCTTCTTCGGCAACGTCTTCGGGGGCGGCGGCACCGCGACCACGGCACCATCCGCCGATGTTGTGACCGCGACCGCTCCGCCACCCGCTCCACTGGCGCCGCCGCCTGTCCAAAGCGCACCGCCCCCACCCGTCGGCGCTGACTGGAATTCGGCCGTGAGGGTGACCCCTGGCAGCGACCAGAAGCCAGCAAAAGCCGAAGCGAAGCAAAAAGTCGCGTCCGTTGAAAAGCCGCGCGCCACGGCGGCCGGCAAATACCGCTTGCAGGTCGGCATCGTCAGTTCGCGCGAGGAGGCCGAAGGCATCTCCGCGAAGTTGCGCGCCGAGCACGCAGCTAACCTCGGTGCCGCAGCCCCCGCCATCGACGAAGTGACCTTCGGCAATGGCACCTTCTACCGCGTCCAGGTCGGCCCTTACGCCAGCGCCGCCGAACCGGGGCAGTTCTGCACGGCCCTAAAGCCCAAAGGTTTTGACTGCCTCGTCGTGACCAAGTAATCGCCCCGTAGTCCGTCAGGCGTTGACGCCAGCCGCCACGCGCCGCACCATGCGGTCATGACGCGCGATACACCCAAGCCTCCAGCGCCCAGCCTCGAAGACGACGGGCCTTCCGTGTCCATCGGCGACGCAGCCCTTGCCGAAGGCCTGAAGCGCCTCGCGCATGACGACCCTGTCGCTCCACTGCGCATTGGTGCCCGTCTGCGCAACTACTTCCTCACCGGCATCATCATCGTCGGCCCCATCGCGGTCACCGTCTACCTCATCAAATGGTTCATCGCTTTCGCCGACGACTACGTGAAGCCTCTGATCCCGTCGGTCTCTCTTCCCGAAACGTATCTGCCCTTCGCCATTCCCGGCATCGGCGTCCTATTCGGCATCATCGGCCTCACCTTTATCGGCTTCCTCGGTGCCAACCTGCTTGGCCGTTCGCTAATTTCCGGCGGCGAGATGATCCTCGACCGCATGCCGATCGTGCGCAACGTCTATCGCGCGCTCAAACAAATCTTCGAAAGCGCCGTCACCGCCACCGAATCCAAGCGCGCGTTCCAGAAGGTCGGCCTGATCGAGTTTCCATCGAAGGGTCTCTGGTCAATTGTGTTCGTGACAGGCGAAGCCGGCGGAGAAATCGCCGCCGCCAAACCCGGCGGTGAAACAGACCTCGTCGCGGTCTTCATGCCGACCGGCATCGTGCCACCCACCGGCTTTGTCTGCTACGTCCCGCGTCGCGACGTCACCTTCCTGCAAATGTCGGTCGAAGACGCGGCAAAGATCGTTATTTCGGCCGGCATGGTCACCCCCGACCAACAGATGGCCCGCCTGAGAAAACTTGCGGAAAAGGCCAATAAACCGGCCTAAGCCGCCCGGAACAAGCGCACAGCCTCATCGCATTCGAAAAGATAGAGCAGCGTCCGCAGCGCCCGCCCGCGCGCACTCGTCAGTGTAGGATCCCGGTCGAGGATCATCTGAGCATCATCGCGCGCGGTTGCCAGCAGCATCGGAAATCCAGGCACGTCGGCCACGCGGAATTCCGGCATGCCGCTTTGCCGCGCGCCCAGCACCTCGCCGCCCCCGCGCAACTCCAAATCCTTTTCGGCAATTTTGAATCCGTCCTCCGTCGCCTCCATCATGGCCAGCCGCTCTTTCGCCGTCTCCCCCAACGGCTGCGCATAGAGCAGCATACAGAAGCTCTCGCGTGACCCGCGTCCCACCCGTCCGCGCAACTGGTGCAACTGGGCCAGACCGAACCGCTCCGCATGTTCAATCACCATGATGTTCGCGTTGGGCACATTGACGCCCACTTCGATCACCGTCGTTGCGACAAGAATTTTCAGCTCATTCTTAGCGAACGCCGCCATCGTTGCGTCCTTCGCAACGGACGTCATCGCACCGTGCAAGAGCCCCACCGTGTCGCCGAAAATCTGCTTCAGATGCGCGTGCCGCTCTTCTGCCGCCGCCAGTTCCGACACCTCCGAACTCTCGATCAGCGGACACACCCAATAGACCTGCGCACCCTCGACCAACTGCACACGGATGCGGTCGATCAGCTTCTCCATCGCGTCCGTTGGAACGGCTTTCGTGATGATCGGTTTCCGCCCCGCCGGCTTCTCAGTGAGCTTCGACACATCCAGATCGCCATAGTGTGTCATCAACAGCGTGCGCGGGATCGGCGTCGCCGTCATTACCAACATATTCGCGCCGCCGTCCCCGCCCTTCATCTGCAACGCGAGCCGCTGGTGGACGCCGAACCGATGCTGCTCGTCAATCACGGCAAAGGCCAGATCGCGGAACACAACGTCGTCCTGAAACAGCGCATGCGTCCCAATCAGAATATCGATCTCGCCCGATTTCAAAGCATCGAGCAAATGCTGGCGCGGCTTGCCCTTCTCGCGCCCCGTCAACAGCCCGATGCGCAGGCCAGCCGCCTCCGCCAGCGGCGCAATCGTCTCCAGGTGCTGCCGAGCCAGCACTTCCGTCGGCGCCATGAGCGCGGCCTGCGCGCCGGCCTCCACCGCTATTCCCATCGCCATCAGCGCCACAACGGTTTTGCCTGAGCCCACATCCCCCTGCAGCAGCCGCAGCATCCGGTTCGGCGACTCCATGTCGGTGGCGATGTCGCCCAGCGCCGTCTTTTGTGAGTTCGTCAGAGAAAAGGGCAGTGCCTTGACGATCTTTTCTCGAACACGCCCATCGCCACGCACCGGCCGTCCGCGCTGCGCCTTGAAGCTCAACCGCACAATGCCCAGCGCCAACTGATTGGCCAGCAATTCGTCGTAGGCGATCCGCTGCCAAGCCGGCGAGGAAGGCGACACATCCCCAGCATCCTCCGGCTTATGCACCCGATGCACAGCATCATGGAATGACCCCCATCCCCGCGCCTTCAGCCACGCCGCATCCTGCCACTCAGTGAAATCGGGCACCCGCTCCACCGCCTGCCGCGCAGCCTTCAGCACAACCTTCGCCGTCAACCCGGCGGTGAGCGGATACACCGGCTCCAACAACGGGAGATCATCACGCCGATCCTCCGCCACGATGTAATCGGGATGCGCCATCTGCACCGTGTCGCCATACTTCTCGGCACGGCCCGAAACGTACCGGATCTCGCCCACCGGCAACTGCCGCTCAATAAAACTCGGCTCAGCCCGGAAGAAGATGAGATCGAGCTTTCCCGTCTCGTCCTCCGTCGAAACCTTATAGGGAACTTTGGTGTTGCCCCGCGGCGGCGCCTTGTGCTTCAGCACGCGCACCTTCAGCGTCACGATGGTGCCGGGCACCGCCTCCGCCACCGACGGCTCCGCCCGCCGGTCCACGACGCCGGTCGGCATATGCCACAACAGGTCCAGCACCCGCGGTTCCCGGACGCCGGGTGGCAGCTTCAACGCCTTTTTCATCAGCACCGCCAGCCGCGGTCCGATGCCCTTCAGCGTTTCCACGGGTGCAAACAAAGGTGTGAGGTCGTCAGGCCGCATGATGCCGCTCTAGCCGGAACTCCAGGCGGACGCTATAGAACCCTTCCGCCGGGCTGGGCGACAAAGCCGGTCTGGCCCCGAAGCGTCAAGCCGTCTTGACCCTCCCCCCACAAGGACTGCCGCCCGCGGCCATGGAACACATCACCCCCATTGACGATATCGCCGTTCGCCGCCGCCGCGCCCTGTGGCGCGCGACCCATCGCGGCACCAAGGAACTCGATATTCTCATCGGGTCCTACGCCAGCGCCCATCTCGCCCGGATGGATGCTGCCGAACTGACCCACTTTGAAGACTTCCTGACGCAGCAGGAGACGGAGCTCCAGGCCCTGTTGCTCGGACCCACCGCCGCCACCGGCGTGCCGTTCGCCGACATGGTCAACGCCGTCCGGGCGTTCCACGGCATGCCCTCGGCCTGACGATCATTTTGAGCCCGAACCGATGACCGCCCAGCACGACGCCAAAAGGCACGATACGATTTTATGCGGCGTCCCCGAGGGCCTTGACGCGCTCGTGTTGGCTAACCTCGTGCAGGAAGCGGGCAGCACGTCCGGCGCCGGGCTTCATCTCCACATCGCGCGCGAAGATCGCCGCACCGAGGAAATCGAGAACGCGCTCAAATTCTTCGCACCCAAAGTGAAGGTCCTCTCGTTTCCCGCGTGGGATACGGTGCCCTATGACCGTGTCGGCCCCAACGCCGACATCATATCGAAGCGCATCACGGCGCTGGCCAAGCTCGCCCACGGCAGTCGCAAGGAACCGACGATTGTCCTCACCACCGTCAACGCGGTGCTGCAGAAAGTACCACCCCGCCTCTTCATCAAGAACGCGATGAAGATGTTGGCCCCCGGCCAGCGCATCGACATGGGCGAACTTGCCCGCCGGCTTTCACTCGCTGGCTACACGCGCTCATCCACCGTCATGGAGCCCGGCGAATTCGCCGTCCGCGGCGGCATCCTCGACCTGTTCTCACCCGGCCGCCAGACACCGATCCGCCTCGACTTCTTCGGCGACACGATTGAGAGCATCAAATCCTTCGACATCGAAACGCAGCGATCTCTGAAGCCCGTTCCCAAAGTAGTACTGATGCCTGTGTCCGAAGTGGCATTCGGCGAGAACGCCATCGCGCTTTTCCGTCGCCGCTACGTTGAACTCTTCGGCGGCGCGACAGGCGACGATCCCATGTATGAAGCCGTCAGCGCCGGCCGCCGCTTCCAGGGCCAGGAACACTGGCTGCCCTTCTACCACGAGAAACTCGAGACGCTGTTTGACTACCTCCCCGGCGTGAAGGTCTCCTTCGACCACAACGCCGAAGAGATCGTCAAAGCCCGCTTCGAGCAGATCGGCGAACACTACGACGCCCGTGTCGAAGGCTTGGAAACCAAAAACTTCGGCGCCGAGCCTTATAAGCCCGTGCCACCCGACCAGATGTTCCTCGACGCCAAGACGTGGGGGGCAGCACTCGGCAACCATGAGATCGTCCGCCTCACAGCCTTCGAGCAGACCGAGGGGCCCAACGTCCGCTCCATGCACGCCAAGAAGGGCCGGACCTTTGCCCTCGAACGCCAGAACCCGGAAACGAACGTTTTCGACGCCGTCGTCTCCCACATCCGCGCCCTCCAGATCGGAAAGCGCCGCGTCATCGTCGTCACCTGGACACCCGGCGCCCGCGAACGCCTTAGCCATCTCCTCACCGAGCACGGCCTCAAGGACGTCCGCAAAGTCGACAGCTATGACGACGCGCTCTCACTCCCCGGCGACGTCGCAGCCCTCGGCGTGCTCGGCATCGAAGAAGGTTTTGAGACGCCCACACTCGCCGTCATCGGCGAACAGGATATCCTCGGCGACCGGCTCGTCCGCCCGCGCCGTAAACCCAAACGTGCCGCCAGCGTTCTCACCGAAGCCACCAGCCTCTCCGTCGGCGATCTCGTCGTCCACGCCGACCACGGCATCGGCCGCTTCGCCGGCCTCAAAACCATCACCGCACTAGGCGCTCCCCACGATTGCCTCGAACTCATCTACGCCGGCGGCGACAAGCTCTATCTGCCCGTTGAAAACATCGAACTACTGTCCCGCTACGGCTCCGATGAGGGCGACGGCCAGCTCGACAAGCTCGGCGGCGGTGCGTGGCAGTCGCGCAAAGCCCGCCTCAAGAACCGCCTGCGCGAGATCGCCAGCGAACTCATCAAGATCGCAGCCCTTCGCCAGCTCAAAGAAGCCCCCGCCGTTTCGCCGCCAGCCGGCGCCTGGGACGAATTCGTCGCCCGCTTCCCGTATGAGGAAACCGAAGATCAGGCGCTCAGCATCGAAGCGGTGCTCGCCGATCTCGCCTCAGGCCGCCCGATGGACCGCCTCGTCTGCGGCGACGTCGGCTTCGGCAAAACCGAAGTGGCACTGCGCGCCGCGTTCGTGGCCGCCCTCAACGGTATGCAGGTCGCCGTCGTCGTCCCCACGACGTTGCTCGCCCGCCAGCACTTCAAGACCTTCACCGAGCGCTTCCAGGGTCTCCCCGTGAACGTGGCGCAAGCCTCGCGCCTCGTCTCAGCCAAAGACCTCACCGACGTCAAAGCCGGCCTGAAGGACGGCAAGATCGACATTGTCATCGGCACGCATGCGCTGCTCGGCAAAGCCATCGACTTCGCCCGCCTCGGCCTGATCGTCGTCGACGAAGAGCAGCACTTCGGCGTCACACACAAAGAGCGTCTCAAAAAACTGCGCGAGGATGTCCATGTCCTGACACTCTCAGCGACACCCATCCCGCGCACGCTCCAATTGGCGCTCACCGGCGTCCGCGAACTTTCCCTGATCACCACGCCCCCCGTCGACCGCCTCGCCGTGCGCACCTTCATCTCGCCCTTCGATCCGGTCATCCTCGCCGATGCCCTGAAGCGCGAACGCGCCCGTGGCGGACAGAGCTTCTATGTCGTGCCCCGCATCGCCGATCTCGACGAAGTCGCCGAATTCCTGCGCGAAGTGGTGCCTGATCTAAAGGTCGCCCGCGCCCACGGCCAGCTGACGCCCACCGAACTCGAAGACGTCATGACGGCGTTCTACGAGGGCCAGTACGATATCCTGCTCTCCACCGCGATCGTCGAATCCGGCCTCGACGTGCCCAACGCCAACACCCTCATCGTTCACCGCGCCGATATGTTCGGCCTCGCCGCCCTCTATCAGTTGCGCGGTCGCGTCGGACGTTCGAAGCGCCGCGCGTATGCCTACTTCACCACGCCGCCCAACCGCGTCCTCACCGAAGGCGCCGACAAGCGCCTCAAGGTCCTCCAGTCGCTGGATACCCTTGGAGCAGGCTTCTCCCTCGCGTCCCACGACCTCGACATCCGCGGCGCCGGCAACTTGCTCGGCGAAGAACAGTCGGGCCACATCCGCGAAGTCGGCTTTGAACTCTATCAATCGATGTTGGAAGAGGCCGTTGCCGCCATGAAGGGCGGTGAACTGGGAGAGGCCGCCGACAAGTGGAGCCCGGAAATCGCGCTCGGCATGCCGGTGCTCATCCCCGAAGCCTACGTCGCCGATCTGCAACTCCGCCTCGGCCTCTACCGCCGCCTGTCGTCGATGGAGACCCGCGCCGACATCGATGGCTTCGCCGCCGAGTTGGTCGACCGCTTTGGCGAACTCCCCGACGAAGTGCGCTACCTGCTTGACGTCATGGAGATCAAAGGTCTCTGCCGGGCCGCCAACATCGCCAAGGTCGATGCAGGCCCCAAGGGCGCCGTCGTCTCCTTCCGCAAGAACGACTTCGCCAACGCAGCTGGCCTCGCGCAATTCCTGCAAACCGAACGCGCGCTGGCCAAGATGCAACCCGACCACAAACTCGTCTTCCGCGGCGACTTCGAAACCGCCTCCGCCCGCATCAAAGGCGTCCGCCAACTCGTCTCATCGCTAGCCCGCATCGCGGGTGAAGCCAAGAAAGCTGCTTAACGCGGAGCGATCTGCTTCATTCCCCCACTCCCCGCGCGCGGGGAGTGGGGACGCCGCGCCCACCCACAATCGTCATCCCGGCGAAGGCCAGGACCCAGTCAACGGTGAGTTCAATGATGATCTCGTCATCATCCGCAGCCCTGGAAGAAGCCGCCATAACCGTCTCGCTGAAGTTTGTCTGGGTCCCGGCCGGCTTCGCTCCGCTCAGCGCGCCGGGATGACGTTGAAATACCGATCATATGGACGAGGCACGCCCCCCAAACTCCCGCACCAACTCACTCCGCTTCACCTTCCCATTCGGCGTCCGAGGCAGCGCATCAACGACCACGATCTCGCGCGGGCATTTATATTGCGCGAGCCGCTCTCTTGCGAACGCCAGCACGCTCCCCGCATCAACGACATGCCCGGGCTTCGCCACCAGAAACGCGCCGATCACCGTCACGCCTTCGCGCGGTGAAATCTCCGCGCACGCGACTTCCGCCACATCCGGATGCTGCGCAATCGCGGTCTCGACCTCCAACGGCGACACCCGGTAGCCCAGCGCCTTCATCACATCGTTGGCACGGCCCTGGTGGAAGATGTACCCATCCGCGTCGATGATCGCGAGATCGCCGCCGAGGAACCACTCCCCGCGATAGACCTCCGCCTCTTCGTCCGCCCGATTCCAATAGCCGAGCATCAGCCCCGGATCGCTGCGGTGAACCGCAAGCAACCCTTCCTCGCCCGCTGGCAACGGTTCTGTCCCGCCTTCGACCGGCAGCACCGCCACACGACGCCCCGGCTGCGCGCGCCCGGGTGATCCTTCCTTCCGCGCCATGCCTGGACAGGTCGACACATAAGTCGAGATCTCGCTCATCCCGAGCGCTTCGAAGAGCTCGGTACCGGTGCGCGCGTGCCAATCACCGAACAACGACGGGGCAGGGGCCTCCCCGGCGATCAACCCGTGCCGCAACCGGCCCACGTCCAGCGGCCCCGGCGGCGCATATTTCAAGATCTGCCGGAACAGCCCCGGCACGGCAGCAAAAATCGTCGCCCCCGTTTTG